>Ga0210391_10001072_pt1 | contig 25720 bp, 21 predicted proteins | sample IncBWC12OmetaG_FD_160573 | JGI IMG/M metagenome (GOLD analysis project Ga0210391, IMG submission 160573) | Forest soil microbial communities from Barre Woods Harvard Forest LTER site, Petersham, Massachusetts, United States - Inc-BW-C-12-O ... | reverse complement strand
AAATGGCTGCTGTCGACATTAGTATCTCCTCAGAAGTCGGTTGTTCTAACAGGGAGCGCAGTAAAGGCCCCCTGCCATCCAAGGGCAACATCGGCTTTGCAAAAACAAACTTTAAGAGCGTGCCGCGACAAAGTGACTTCTCCGAACTTTGCCGCGCCTACGCATCGCAGCCTCGTGTGAACCGACTATCAGCTCGGAGGAAATGAGGAAATTCGGTGGGGCCTTTTGCCCGAAAATACATGCTTTACAGTATGGGCAGCGCACTTCTTTTTTATTAGTCTGTGGCCCTACTCGACAACGCCCCATCGAGCAGGTGCCGGTTCACCGGGAGAACAGGCACCTGCTCCCTTTCTGCACTTGATGATGTTTCACCTTCTCGAAAAAAGCCTGTTCCATAGACAGCCAGGACTGTTGTGATGAATTGCACAAGATCCCCCCGCAACCTTTCCAATTCCCTATAGCAACTAAGTTCTGGTTAGCGACAAATTTCGAAGGCGTGGGAACTCCCGCGCTTTCGCAAGGAGGAAGATTTCATGGCAGACGATATGGAAAAGAAAGGTCAGCAGGGCGGCCAGGGAGGCCAATCCGGACAGGGAACACACAGTGGTCAGTCCGGACAACCCGGACAAGGCCAACAAACCGGCCAGTCTGGACAATACCAACCGAAGAAAGGTGGCCAAGGTCAGACCGAAGCAGAAGAAGACGAACGGGACCGCGATCGTCAACGTCGCGCTTCATAGCTGTTTTGACGGCACTGTTCTTTTGGTCAATTGGGGTCCCGGCTAGGCCGGGACTTCATTTTGTTGGAAATCGCGCGGGATGACATTGCGTGGAAGCGCGACTTAAGCAAGGGAAACCTGCGAGGTAGGCAAATGGCAGCGAAGAAACGGCCTGTAAGACACGAACCCCTGCTAAATACCGTCGCCCGCAAACTGGGGCGGGCAGCCGGCACCGTCACGAAAGTCACCCAAGAATTGACGGAGAACCTTTCAACGCTCCCGGTAAACGTTGCGACGAAGGTACGCAATGCCACCAATATCGGCACGATTGGAAAGCGCTCGCGGGTTCGTATTCGGCGTCCCACGAAAAGCGTGCGGCGTGCGGTTCAGAGGACGAAGGGCAGCGCCGCCGTGGAAAAGCGGAGGTCCGCGAAAAACAAATCGAGAAGCAAGCGGAAACCCGTCAACATCAGGGGATAACTGGTACTCTTCGTCTACTCTGAGTCCTACATCCTAGAGTTGGTCATGCGATCACCATCGACTCATTTCATCGCCGCGCTTGGCGTTCTGCTGTTTCTCATCTCCGTCTCCAACCCAAGTTCGGGTTATTCGGTACTGACCCATGAACAAGTCGTGGACCTAATGTGGGAAGATCAGCTTCAACCGCTGCTGCTAAAACGTTTTCCCGCAGCCAGCGAAGAAGACCTGCGCAAGGCGCACGCTTATGCCTACGGTGGCTCCTTGCTTCAGGATATGGGTTACTATCCGTTTGGCAGCAAGTTCTTCAGTGATCTTGTTCACTATGTACGCACTGGTGATTTCGTCGAAGCGTTACTCCAGGATGCCTCAGATCTGAACGAGTACGCTTTTGCGCTGGGTGCGCTATCGCACTATTCCTCTGATAATAGCGGTCATCCCACCATTAACCGCGTTGTCGCTCTGGAATTCCCTAAGCTTCGAAGGAAATATGGCAACACTGTGACTTACGCCGACGATCCCAAACAACATATTCGGACGGAATTTGGTTTTGATATGGTCCAGGTCGCCAAGAACCGCTACACCTCCGACCGTTATCACGACATGATTGGCTTCGAGATTGCCAAACCCCTCTTGGAGCGGGCTTTCCAGGAAACTTACGGCTTAAGATTAGAAGATGTATTCGGTAGCGTGGATCTTGCGATCGGCAGCTACCGGCGCAGCGTCAGCACTCTCATTCCAGAAATGACCCGGGCAGCTCTGGCCTCACGCCACGACGTAATCGTGAAAGACACCCCGAATTTCGACAAGAAGAAGTTTCTGTACTACCTCTCTCGAAGCAACTATGAACACGAATGGGGCACGGTGTATCGGAAGCCAGGGCTCGGCGCGAGGATCCTGGCCGTGTTTCTGAAGTTGGTACCGAAAGTAGGTCCCTTCAAGGCGGTCAACTTCAAAATTCCGACGAAGCAGACCGAGGACATGTACATCAAGAGTGTGGATGCCACGATCGAGAATTATGCTGGCCTGCTGCGTGAGGAAAACAAGGGAAAACTGGACCTGCCCAACCGCGACTGCGATACCGGCGGCGAAACCCGAGCCGGGGAATACGTCCTGGCCGACGAGACATATGCTCACCTGATCGATAAACTTACGACAAAGGGCTCGAATTCGTTAAGTGTCGCACTGCGCAACAACCTGCTTCAATTCTATTCCGACTCATCGGCGCCTATCGCCACCAAGAAGAACGCAAAAGCGTGGCGAAAATTGCAAGATGAGCTGGATACCTTGAAACAGCTCACTGCGGCACAGCCTCGGGAACAACCCGTCGCGACCGAGTAAATCACGTAACATCTTCGACCGAGTTGTAAGCCCTCCGTGGCGTCTTCGCAGAACCTTACATCTTCTGCCCCTGACGAATAGGGGAACCACTCCTCACCCCCTAGGGCTAAACAGTATTGCTGGCGGATGGCGGTCCCCTTACAGTGCCAAGAGTGCAGAAAGTTGAGCCCTCCACAATGGCACCCACGATTGCAAGACGCCCCATTGATCCTTATCGATCACTCTCGGCAGATGATCTGAGACGCGTGTTCGAGACAGCAGTATCTGAGCTTCATGAAGCTGATCGCGTTGCCAGGAAGCGATTGCAATATCGCACCCCCATCGTTCAGCGGAGGGGCATCTTTGGCATTGCCCAGGCTAGTACGGAAAAGCGCGCGCTCACGGACGCGGCTCGAGCACTAGCTCAGTTGTGGAAGGTTTGAGCGAATCCCGCTTGCGGGGGCGAGATAGATGTTCGCTCTTGGCGCAAAGCGACCTGCAACATCTTTGACCTTACCCTCGACTTGATCCTTCGTTCCTTAAACTTCTCCTGCATCGTGATTTGTACTGTCAAAAGCTACTCGATCTTCAGATTTCCCATGGTGAGTCTTTCGAGCGTCAACTCAGGCCACCGGGCTTCTCCCCTGGATCAGGCGGATCAAAACCGCAACCACCGCCAAGACCAGCAGAATATGAATAAATCCACCCAATGTGTACGAGCTGACCATCCCCAAAAGCCAGAGAATCAATAGTAAAACGGCTATAGTCCAGAGCATCGGAACTCCTCCGTGGAAGTTAGTGTTAACTACTCCACAAAGTCTACGCAGGAAATATTGCGCGAGGTATCCAGTGAAGTCCCTAGCCAGGGGACAATCGGCCATTACGTCTGAGGGATTCCGCGAAATCACAGCGGTTTGACATCGTCAATACACCTGCACGATTCCGTTCCGCACGGCATAGAGCGTAAGATCCGCGACTGAATGTAGGTCTAGTTTGCGCATGAGGTTGGTTCGGTGAGTCTCCGCCGTCTTCACGCTGAGGCTGAGGGCTGTCGCGACTTCCTTCGTGCTCTTGCCTTCGGCGACGAGCTGAATCACTTCCCTTTCCCGCGGCGTCAGAATGCACTGGGTGGAAGCTTCGTTATCTGCAGGTGGACGCAAATACCCATCGAGCATCATCTGCGCCACTTTCGACGTGAAGAAGGTGCGGCGGTGTTGCAGAGCTTCCACAGCAGCCAGTAGATCCCGCCCAGCATCGGACTTGAGCACAAAGCCACGTGCTCCAGCCGCCAGTACTTCCCGCACCACCTGTTCCGTATCGTGCACGGTCAGGATCAGAATGCGAGCTTCAGGCATGATTGAGAGAATTTGTCGTGCTGCATCCAATCCGTTGAGGTTCGGCATACCAATGTCAAGCAGGATAACGTCTGGTTTCAACTCGCTGACAGACGCCACAGCTTCACGCCCGTCTCTGGCCTCGCCACAAACTTCCCATCCTGCATGATTTTCGAGCAGCGATCGGATCCCCTTTCTCGCCACCTCGTGATCATCTGCGATAAAGATTCGAAGGTCGCTCAAGCTTCACCTCCCACAAAGGACAGCGAACTGCCGAATGCAATTGTTCGGCGAAAGCAAGCTCCGCGTCCGAATAGTTGCGCTCACAACCTGCGCAGGTTGCAACGAACCCGCGCAAGCTCAACGCGCTCTCTCTGCAGGCGAATGCGATTCAACAAGCACGGAACTTGCCAAATCTGGAATTCCTTGAATTCCAATGCCTTAGCAAGAACCCGCAGACGGAATCTGATGTAAGTTTTTCCACCGAAGCCCCCGGACTGGCTCGCTTTTGGGCAAGTCTGGCGCCCACGGAAGCGACGTTGGGAACGACACTCAAACCAAGGTAGGTTCTATCGGGCGTTGAATCTGCGGCGGCATCTGGATCTGGATGATATTGTTCTTGATGGCATACACAACCAGATCGCGGATGGAGTGCAGGCTGAGTTTCCGCATGATGTTGCTGCGATGCGTTTCCACGGTCTTGGTACTCAAATTCAGAACTGTGGCCACCTCCTTGGAACTCTTCCCTTCGGCGAGAAGCTGAGTGACTTCTCGTTCTCTCGCGGTCAGCGTCGGCAAGTTCGGAGCCTCATTCGAGGATACGGTGTGACCCTTTTCCAGGAAGCCTGCCAACACCAGGTCGTTGACCCGTGGCGTGAAGAACATCCGTTTGCTCTGCAAGGCTTCCACTGCCGACACTAGATCGCGGGCCGCATCGGACTTGAGCACGAAGCCGCGTGCCCCTGCATCAAGAGCCTCGCGGATAATCTGATCGGAATCGGTTATCGTCAGAACTATGACTTTGAAGTTGGGGTCATGCTGCATCAGTTGGCGTGTGGTGTCCAAGCCGTTGAGGTGCGGCATGCCAATGTCAACGATAACCACGTCAGGCTTCAACTGCTTGGCCATTTCGACTGCTTCGCGGCCATCCGATGCCTCCCCGCACACTTCCCACCCTTCATGTTTCTGGAGAAGCGCACACAAGCCTCGACGTACAATTTCGTGATCATCAGCCAACAAAATACGTAGTTTCATGGCATCCTCCAAGTACGGCCTCAGAGATAGACGGACCTGCTTCTAGACCGGAATTCAACACGAAACCTGCGGACCTCGCGCCAGTGCTGTGAACACACGATGCTGGCTCACCGCCTCTACAGCATCCAACAGATCACGGGCGGCATTCGACTTCACGACATATCCCCTGGCTCCTGCATCCAGAGCCTCACGCATCATCTGCGGAGAATCGTGTTGCGTAACGAACAAAACCTCAAGAGCCGTGGCCTTCGGCTTCTGCTGAATTAGCCGGCACGCCTGCAGGCCATTCATGCGAGGCATAGTAACGTCGAGCACGACAACGTCGGGCTGCAAACTTTCGACTTTGTCCAAAGCTTCGATCCCATCCGACGCTTCGCCCACCACTTCCCAGCCGGGTCGCCCTTCCAACAGAGTGCGTAGCCCCTGCCTCACGATAGGATGATCATCCACTAGCAGTATGCGGACTGCCATAAGGTTTTCGGTCCTCTGAGGCAGTCTCGTAGACACCCTCGCTAACGATTTCACGGCTTGCTCGGGCTTCGTTCTGGCCTCCTTCCGGCCGCAAGGAGTCACCCGTATACGCAGAAACGAAACTCCTTAAGTGGGTCGCCCCGAAGTTAGCATGGTACTACTCCTGCCCGAATACAGGGAATCCTGTATTTTTCTCTGCCGATTGCCGCCAAGGGTGAGCTTTAATTGTCGACCGAACTCATTGCAGGGAAATAGGTTCCCTCATGCAGAAGTGCGTCCACTGCCTCGACAATCGAGCCTATGTCTGATTTCGCACAGGCTCCGCGGATCCCTACTCTTCGAGCCTCTTCGGCCAACTGTCTGGAGAGATGAATGGTGACCATTAGAATAGGAATTCTGGGAAATAGTCCCGAGATTTGCCGGGCGACGTCAAGCCCGTTCAGGTCCGGCATTTGGAAATCCAACAAAATCAGGTCAGGCGGACTCTTTTCTACTCGTTGCAGCGCTTCTCTTCCGGTCCGCGCCTCTGCGCAAACTTGCCAAGTGCTTTGCTGCTCAAGCAGAGCCCGCAGATAGTGCCGGACTGCCGGGTTGTCGTCTACCACGAGAATTCGAACCAATCGGCACTTCCTGGAGCTCAAGGCTCAAAAGAACGCTTTCGATTTGTCACTTTGAAAATACGGTTTTGATCTTGGTCGGGATCAACCTACCCCACCCCTCTGGGCAGCCAGCATTCAATGTCCTTTGCTGTGCCCTTCCGCTTTGTGCTTCTTGAGCACTGTTCGCGCCGCCACTTCTTTGGCCCGATCACCATAGCGTCCCGACTTTTGCGCACTTGCCTTTATATGTTCGTATTCCCTCTGCTCTTTTGCGCTCACACCGCGAAGGTGTTTTCGTTCTGGCATCGACTCCTCTTCCATCTCTCAACTTAGATTTCCAGTCGTGTTCTCGCAATACCGTAAACTCCTGAGCGTCTGAGAGTGCACTCCGGTGACGCACTGGCCGAGGGCGCCTGCCGGACGATGTTCAGTTCCTTCGTCAAAATCCTGTCCGAGCCAATAACCATAGTTGCACGTCCGCGGCAGCCTGAGTGGTCCACCTCAGAAGCGAACCCGCGTCAAGATCTCTGCGTTACGACAGGCACCTTACTCCAACATACGACAGTTCGCAGATGCCTGAAGACGAAGTATTGGACTCACGATTCGCTGTGGGCCGTCGCAGAACTCTGCGTTTCGGAAATAGCAAATCGCGCATTTTCATCTTCGCCTTGTGCAATTGTGATTTCGAATTGCCGACTGAACAATCCAGCATCTCCGCAATTTCGTGGTGCTGGTATCCTTGAACCTCGTGAAGGACGAAAATCTCCCGGCATCCCTCGGGGAGTTCCTGCATAGCCCGCCGCAATGTAATGCGGTCGATGGTACCGTTGAGGCGCGGGTCTACTCTCCCAACATCCCGCCTGAGACTGGGCGATTCGGGCGACACCGGTTCGTCGAGAGAGACTATTGGCGGGGACTTGCGCCGACGCAGCTTCATCAGCACTGTGTTCACCGCCACGCGGTACAACCAGGTGGAAAAGGCGGAATCGCCGCGAAACGAGCTGACGCTTCGGAACACCTGCAAGAAGGCTTCTTGCGTAAGGTCTTCCGCCTCAGCGATATCCTTCGTCATCAGCAAGCACACCGAATACACACGCTTCTTATGACTCTGGAAAAGCGCGGCAAAGGCCTGTTCGTCACCTTTCTGCGCGCGCTGAACGAGGCTGCGTTCGGATTCAGGTCGCTTGGTTTCGTTGCTGGCTGGAATCAGATTTGTTTCTGTCGCGGAAATCACGCAAGTCGCCACTGTAGTCTCCTTCGTTCAAACTAGAGTGCTTGTCTGTGCTCTCGATAATTTCGGGAGCACTCAGCTTTCAAAACAGAGACTAGCGACATTGCCCCTCTCCGCCCATCAGGATGCTCCTGTAATTGATTGGTAGACTTGCTGTACAACGCGGTGGAGGTTAAAGGTTTAGGAAACAACTATTTGTGACGGTGGGCAGAGACTTTTTTTGGCTAAGACGTGGTGACAAAGCTAACCGTGCTCAATAATTTGGATGTGCCCATCGCGCAAGCGAATATCGATCAAGACTAAGAATGGCGGTACCGATGCTCCCGCCATTCGCCAAACCACTGAAGGCACCGGCTTCGAGAGGACTAATCGAGGGGCCGGACTTTACAGCCGTCCCACCAGAAGCAATACAAGTAAGACCACGACCACCAAGCCGACGCCGCCGCTGGGGTAATAGCCCCACGACCTGCTATACGGCCAAGTCGGCAGCGCCCCCAGCAAAATCAGCACAAGCACGATAAGTAGAATCGTCGCCATCACAACCTCCGATCATCGTTTTGGTTCCTTCGTTGAAATATCGGGCCCGGCTTGTAAACCACACCGGGTCCCGTAAAGGCGGAGATCATTGCCCTACCGGCTCGCGGTGTTTGAGCTCCCCGGCGCGGGCTTTAGTTCCCCATGTTCTCTCGCTTGCCCCGAATATTTCCTGATCGCAGCCAGGAACGGTTCACTTGCCTCTCTTGCGGCAACTTTTCCGCTCAAGATGTCGGCGAACGGTATGAAACTCCCATAGAGAATGCGAGTCTCGTCTTTGTCTTGCGTGACGGCCGAGCCGTTCAGGTCAATTCCGGCAAAGATGCCCCGGGCTCGAGAATAGGTCAGCACTTCTGCCCTCATCTTCCAGTCAGTGTCGGCGGCAGTGTCGCGCCCGACAGGCCCTGCGGCCGCCGAGGCATCTGCGCCAAGTTTGAACTTGCTCGACAGCAGGTGCTGCATGCCATCTTCATTCGTCACGATCATCACCAGATCGACTGCCTGCCCGCCGAGCTGCAAGCCCCAGCTTCCACCCGTGATGGTGATTGGAGCAGGAGCGCTCCACCGGCCGCTCGCTGTCCGGCACGTAGCAACACCCTTGCCGTGGTTACCTCCGAAAACGACAGCAACCTTTACCATGGAAGGAATCACCGCGACGCACTTCGCGTCGCTCATCACCTTGTCAGGGATTGCTTTGTCCGGAGTCGCCATGATTTCGTTCAGAACCTGTGCGGACGCATCCAGGCGTTTGTCGATGTCCGACGGGTCTTTGTCATCCGCCGACCAGCCCATGCTGGAGAGGAGCAGAAGACCAGTACCGAGCACCAGGAGACATCTCGGTAATGCAGAGCTGATTCTCGTCATGAGGCAACCTCTTCCGTGCTCGAATCGAGCAACTGTTTGAATTGTCTTGCAAAGCCCAACCCTAGTGTTCCCGCGCTTCTTGTTCCATCCGGTGCGCGCTGTAAAGGGAGCCAAGCGCCTCCGGAGAAGAAGGGGAATCCTTTGAGAGATCGACAGCCTTACCAGGTCCATGACTTCCGCGATGTACAGTGTCGCCAGTATTGACAGCCAGAAAATCGAAAGCGGATGGGACAATCCTCAGGGCCTTCGGATGGGGGATTTCCACGGGCGTGTAAGCGGCGAAAACTCCCTAGACGGTGCCAAACTGCCGGGTAGGTGCTGTGCCTTGATCGTTAGCGCACTTTACGGTGGCTGGAATCCTAAACACAGATTTTTCAAACTGCTCGTCAGGAAGCAACATTCAGCATTTCTGCGGGGTCTTCTGACGAAGCAAGGTTCGTTGGGAAAGTCGCAGTGACTCGCGTGCCGCCGCTTCCGGACTCGATCTGTATACTCCCTCCCAACTGTCGCACTCTCTCCCCCATACCCTGAATACCCACTCCAGCACGGACTGGCATTGACATTCCCTTGCCCCGGTCGCGGATCTCGATCGTTACATTGTGCGTGTCACGTCCGATGGCGATGCTCGCAGACGTGCTGCCAGAGTGCCGGTGGATGTTCGTGAGGCACTCCTGTACGATGCGGAACATTGCGGTCTCAAGTTCAGCCGGCAGCCGCCCGAGTCCCGGCTCCAGATGAAGATCCACCTCGATTTTGCTGCGCTCGGCAAACCCTTCGACATACCAGCGCACGGCCGACTGTAGCCCCGCCTCGTCCAGCAATGGCGGGTGAAGCAGGTGAGACATGGTTCGCAAATCTCTTGACAGCTCTTCGATAAGATGCAGGCTCTCCGTAACTTGCCTGACGAGGTCGGATTTAGTCTTCTGGAGCGCCTCCTCCACCGGAACCAGGTTCAAGTTCAGAGCAATCAATATCTGGCCAGCGGTGTCGTGCAGCTCTCTGGCGATCCGTCGTCTTTCATCGTCCTGCATCTGCAGCAGCCGCGCGGAAAGCATGCGCAACCTTTCCTGAGCGTGATCAAGTTCGGAAGTGCGTTCCTGAACTCTCGCCTCCAATTGCTCTCGGGCGTCCCTGAGCGCTGCTTCCGAATTCTTGCGTTCGCTGATCTCCCGGCACACGCCCATCATGCTCTTGGGACGGTGTGACGAATCGTAAAGGACCTGCCCATGCGCCTCCATCCAGCCAAAACTTCCATCTGCCCTTACTTGGCGATATTCCGCGTGAAACTTGCCGTCGCCCTCAAGTGCCTGCTGAACTGCATCGCTAACCCGCTGGCGGTCTTCTTCGTGAATGCCCTCCTGAAACGCCTCGACATTACCTCCGAAAGATCCCGGTAGCTGCCCGTGGATTCTCTCCATGTTTTCCGACCAGCGGACACTCCCACTTTCGATGTCCCAATCCCACGTACCGATGTTCGCAGCCTCCAGGCAGAAACGCATTCTTTGTTCACCCTCTCGCAGCGCCTGCTCGATCTGTCTGATCTGGGTGACATCGCGGGCTATTTTGGAAGCACCCACGATCCTGCCGGAGGAATCTCTAACTGGCGAGACGGTCAGCGATACCATAACTCGCTTCCCGGCTTTCGTGACCCGGACAGTTTCAAAATGCTCGATGCGTTCGCCCGATCTCAGCCTGCGCAAGATCTCCGTTTCCTGGGCGTGCAATTCAGGGGGGATAATGATCGTAATCGGTTTTCCGAGAACTTCGTTTTCGGTGTAGCCGAAAATACGCTCCGCGCTTCTATTCCAGTTGGTGATGATCCCGTTCAGGTCTTTCGCGACAATCGCGTCATCCGAACTCTCCACGATTGCTGCCAGCCTGGAACGTATCTCTTCGGCTGCCTTCCGCTCAGTAGTTTCCATATCGTTCTTCTGGTTCTTACCGGACCGCTGAATCGACAAACTTCGGGCCTCCATCCAAAACGACACCCGGTTCTCGCAACACCGAACTAGAGGGAATTGTGAGCTCGACCAGGGTTCCAGGATGCGTATTCGTCAGCCGCAATTCTCCACCAAATTCGCGGGCTCGCTGTTTCATGCCTCCGATACCCACGCCAACACTATCCGGTTGCAGTTCAGCAATTCTCTGATCGATTCCCTTGCCATCGTCTCGCACCGCCACCCCGATCGTCCCTTCTTTTTGAGTCAGCGTAATCCAAACCTTGCTTGCTTCTGAATGCCGAAAAACATTGGTCAGTGCCTCTTGAACGATTCGGAAGACGGCGGTCTCTCCCTCCGCGGCCAGCCTCGGAAAATCGCGCGGTTGAACGTCGAGAGACGTTTCGATGCCGCTGCGCTTTGTAAGCCCGTCCACATACCAGGAAAGCGCCGACAGTAACCCAACTTCATCGAGCAACGGAGGATGCAAAAGATGAGACATGGTACGGACTTGCTGAATAGCGCTATCCACAATGTTGCTCGCCTGGACCCAGGCTTCCTCCGGGAACTGGGCGGGTTTCTGCAGCAGCATTCTATCCAGGATCATCTTCGCGACAGCAAGTTCTTGCCCTAACCCGTCGTGCAGATCGCGTGCCAGCCGGCGACGCTCTTGATCCTGCATGGTCATGAGGCGGATGGAAAGACGCCGCAATTCATCTGTCCTCCGATCGACCATTTTCTCCAGCTCCGTGGCGTTGTCGCGAATCGATTGTTCCAGCAGTTTGCTGTCATGAATGTCGGAGCAGGTTCCATACCATCTGACGATCTCGCCCTCACGTCGAATCGGTACCGCGCGAGCCCGGAACCAGCGATAACTTCCGTCCTTGGCCTGCATGCGATACTCCGCTTCGTAGTTTGCCCCGGATTCAACACAGAGCGACCACTCAGCCATGGCCTTTTGCTTATCCTCGGGGTGCACATAGTCCAGCCAACCGAAATCATTCGCCGAACCTGGGACAGCACCGGTAAATTCATAAAATCGGTCGCTGATGTAATCCCTGGAGCCGTCAGCCTTACGACTGAAGATGATGTCTGGAGCCGTGTGGACAATGGCATCGAGTTCCTGATTCTTTCCTACCAGTTCCATGTTGAGCTGCAGTAGGAGTTCCGCTTTGCCGGCCAACTCTTCGGTGCGGTCCAGCACTCGCTGCTCGAGTTCGCGATTCAGCGTCTCCAGCTGTCGCGTTTTGCGGTGTAGTTCCGCGAATACCCTCACTTTAGCGCGTAGGAGTTCTGCAACGACTGGAACCGAAATGTAATCGACCGCGCCGTGCTCATAACCTTTGAGCTGGTCCAGATCGGTCAAGTGCACTGCTGACACGAAAATTATCGCGGTTCTCTGAAAACGCGGGTGCTGGCGAATCATCGCAGCCAATTGAAAGCCGTCGAGTTCGGGCATGCTTACATCCATAAGCACTACGGCGATGTCATTGTTAAGCAGAATTTCGAGTGCCTCTCTTGCAGAAGTGGCTTTGATCAGGGTCTCGCCTAGTCCGTCGAGCATGACTTCATAGCTGAGCAGCTTGGCGGGCTGATCATCCACCATGAGGATCTTGACCTTCTCGTTTCTGCTCATGAGTCCTACTTAATCCTCTCCGCAGATCTCGGGCGCTGACAGCATGCTACGGTCGACGTCTATCTGTGAAGCCACATCCGCAACGACGAGAGCAGTTGCTCGGTGTTAACAGGTTTCGCCAGGTACTCGGACGCTCCCGCCTCAAGACATTTCTCGCGGTCCCCTTTCATCGCTTTTGCGGTCAGCGCAATGATGGGCAATCGCCGAAACGAAGGGTTCTGCCGAATCACCTGCATCGTTTCATAGCCATCCATCTCGGGCATCATAATATCCATCAATACGATCGCAATATCCAGGGTCGATTCCAGCTTGGCGATCGCTTCCCGGCCAGTTCCGGCAGTGATCACGGTCATGCCACGACGCTCGATCACGCTGCTCAGGGCGAAGATATTGCGCACGTCATCATCTACGACCAGCACTTTCTTTCCCACCAGGGCATCGTCGGAGTGGTGTAACCGGTCGAGCAGTCTTTGTTTTTCAACCGGAAGATCGGCCACTACGCGATGCAGAAAAAGCGCCGTCTCATCCAGCAGGCGTTCGGGTGACTCCACTCCCTTCACCACCACGCTGCGTGCCAGCGAATGGAGTCGAGCATCCTCCTCCGGAGAAAGTTCCTTGCCGGTAAAGACTATGACCGGCAGGTCGCCTAAGGATGGAGTGTCACGGAAGCGCTCCAACACATCGAAGCCTGATATGTCGGGCAGACGGAGGTCGAGGACAACGCAGTCGAAGGCGTGGTGGTTAACAGCCTCGATTGCCCCCGAACCAGTAGCAACGACCGTGACATCAATGTCGTCATAACCCAGCAGCTCCTTGATGCTGAGTTGCTCAGCCGGATTGTCTTCCACGACCAGCAACCGCTTGCGCCGGGGAGCGGAGTACTCCTTAATGCGGGCCAATGCTGCTTCCAGCCCCTCAGGCGTGGTCGGTTTTGTGACAAACGCGAATGCGCCCCGCGCCAGGCCGTGGTGCCGATCTTCGTCCAGCGTTAGCATCTGCACCGGAATGTGCCGGGTTGCCGGATCCTGCTTCAGGTGGTTCAGCACCGTCCAGCCCAGCATGTCGGGGAGGAAAACATCCAGCGACACCGCAGTCGGATGGTACTCATGAGCCAGGGCAAGCGCATCTGCACCACGGGTCGCCACAAGAACTTTAAACCCCGTATCCCGGGAAAGGTCGCGCAGCACACGCGCATAGTGTGGATCATCTTCAACAATCAGCAACACCGCATCGTCGGGTTGCAGATTCTCGCGGTCGTCGGGAATTTTTTCGATGGGATGTTCCACCGATAACGGCACGGGAGAAACGGACGAAGGAGATTTTCTCTCGACCGCGACGGCCGTGGGCGTGGAAGGACCGACATATGTCTGCGGCAAATAAAGAGTAAAGGTGCTGCCTCGTCCCGGAGCGCTGCGCAACTGGATTTCTCCGCCCAAGAGACCGGCGAGCTCGCGGCTGATCGCCAGCCCCAGCCCCGTGCCGCCGTACTTGCGGCTGGTGCCGGCATCTGCCTGCTGGAACGCCTCAAAGATGATCCGCTGCTTTTCGAACGGAATGCCAATGCCCGTATCGGCAACTTCAAAAGCCACAACGGATGCAGCCTTCCCCAGGATCGGGTGATCCTCGCTCCAACCGCTCTTGGCCGGAGAAACTGACAAACGGACGCCTCCAACCTCGGTGAATTTAAACGCATTCGACAACAGGTTCTTCAACACCTGTTGCAGCCGCTTCGAGTCGGTGACCACACTCCGAGCCAGATGCGGATCGGTCTGCACCTCGAAACTCAGGCGTCGGTTGTCCGCTTCGTGCCGGAATGGACGTTCCAGCGCGTCCAGCATGCCAGCAAAGAAGATTTCTTCCGCCTCTACGGAAACCGTTCCAGACTCGATCTTCGACAGATCAAGAATGTCGGTGATCAGGTTCAGCAAGTCCGTCCCGGCGCCGTGAATCGTGCGCGAGAATTCAACCTGTTTCGGGGTCAGGTTCCCATCCGGGTTATCGCTGAGTTGTTGGCCGAGCACCAGGATGCTGTTGAGTGGCGTACGCAACTCATGGGACATGTTGGCCAGGAATTCGGACTTGTATTTCGAAGTCAACGCCAATTCCTTCGCCTTCTCTTCCAGAGCTCGCCGTGCTTGCTCGATCTCCTGGTTCTTGCGTTCGACTTCAACATTCTGTTCGGCCAGTTGTTGCGCCTTTTGCGCGAGCTGCTCGTTCGTTTGCTGCAACTCCTTTTGTTGAACCTGGAGTTCGGTGGCCAATTGCTGGGACTGCTTCAACAGCCCTTCAGTCTGCATGGTGGCCTCGATACTGTTGAGCACGATGCCGATACTGGCCGTCAATTGCTCCAGAAATGCCAGTTGAGAGGTTGTGAAAGCGCTCAGCGAGGCCAGCTCAATAACCGCCTTGACCCGGTCTTCAAACAGTACGGGGAGGACGATAACATTTCGCGGTACTGCCTCGAACAAACCCGAACGAATAGCAATCGTGTTCGGTGGCAGGTTAGAGATCAACATCCGCCGTTTCTCCGCCGCGCACTGACCCACTAATCCCTCGCCGAGCTTCAACCGCCGCAGATGTCCATCCTCGCCATCGCCGGCAAACGCCGAGAGTAGCACCATCTCCGCCGATTCCTCGGTTCCCATCTGGTAAATCACACCTTGCTGAGCGTTTACCAGAGGTGTCAGCTCCGACAGAAGCATGCGCCCCACAGCAGTCAGATCGCGTTGCCCTTGCAACATCCCTGTGAAACGAGCCAGATTCGTTTTGAGCCAATCCTGCTCCGTGTTGCGATCGGTCGTGAGCCGGAGGTTGTCGATCATGGTGTTGATGTTGTCCTTCAACTCGGCCACTTCACCGCTGGCTTCCACCTGAATGGAGCGCGTGAGGTCGCCCTTGGTTACAGCAGTAGCAACTTCCGCGATGGCCCGCACCTGGTTGGTCAAGTTGTCCGCCAGAAGGTTGACATTGCCCGTCAGATCTTTCCACGTACCGGCAGCGCCAGGAACATTGGCCTGGCCTCCCAGTCGCCCCTCGACACCCACTTCGCGCGCGACGGTCGTGACCTGGTCTGCGAAAGTGGCCAGCGTATCGGTCATATTGTTAATCGTCTCGGCCAGCGCCGCGACCTCGCCCTTGGCATTCACAGTCAGCTTTTGCGTCAATTCGCCATTGGCGACAGCAGTGACTACTTTCACGATGCCGCGCACTTGTTCCGTAAGGTTGGCGGCCATCACATTTACGTTATCGGTAAGATCCTTCCACGTCCCGGCCACACCCGGCACCTGCGCTTGTCCCCCCAGCTTGCCTTCGGTACCCACTTCTCGAGCCACGCGAGTTACTTCGGCAGCGAAAGCGTTGAGCTGATCCACCATCGTATTAATAGTGTTCTTCAGCTCGAGGATTTCACCTTTCACGTCCACAGTAATCTTGCGTGACAAATCGCCGCGGGCCACGGCTGTAGTTACCTCAGCGATATTGCGCACCTGACCGGTCAAATTGCCGGCCATTGCGTTCACGGAATCGGTGAGATCCTTCCAGGTTCCGGCCACGCCTGACACATTGGCCTGTCCGCCGAGCCGGCCTTCACTACCCACTTCGCGCGCCACGCGCGTTACCTCGGCGGCAAACGAGCGGAGTTGCTCGACCATTGTGTTCAGCGTTTCTTTCAGCTGCAGAATCTCGCCGCGAACGTCGACCGTGATTTTCTTTGAGAGATCACCGTTTGCGATGGCCGTCGCGACTTCAGCGATGTTACGTACCTGACCAGTAAGGTTGCTGGCCATGAAGTTGACATTGTCCGTGAGATCCTTCCATGTACCCGCAACCCCCGGCACCTGCGCCTGTCCGCCCAGTTTCCCATCGGTGCCCACTTCGCGGGCTACGCGGGTCACTTCTCCAGCAAATGCATTGAGCTGGTCCACCATGGTGTTGATGGTGTTCTTCAATTCGAGAATCTCACCTTTCACATCGACCGTGATCTTGCGCGACAAATCGCCGCGGGCCACGGCTGTCGTAACCTCGGCGATGTTGCGCACCTGACCCGTAAGGTTTCCGGCCATGAAGTTGACGTTGTCCGTAAGATCTTTCCAAGTGCCGCCGACTCCGGGAACGTTGGCTTGTCCACCCAGGCGGCCTTCAGTGCCCACTTCGCGGGCTACGCGAGTGACTTCACCAGCGAACGCGTTGAGCTGATCCACCATCGTGTTGATGGTTTCTTTGAGCAGCAGGATTTCGCCGCTGACATTCACAGTGATTTTCTTCGACAAGTCGCCGTTCGCAATGGCGGTTGCCACTTCGGCAATATTGCGCACTTGACCTGTCAAGTTACTCGCCATCGAGTTGACGGAGTCTGTAAGGTCCTTCCATGTGCCGCCCACTCCGGGCACCTGCGCCTGGCCGCCAAGTTTCCCATCAGTACCCACTTCGCGGGCCACGCGAGTCACTTCCGATGCGAACGAGCGCAACTGGTCAACCATCGTGTTGATGGTGTCTTTTAGTTCGAGGATTTCGCCTCTCACATCTACCGTGATTTTTCGGGACAAATCGCCGCGAGCCACGGCCGTAGCGACTTCAGCAATGTTCCGTACCTGGCCAGTAAGGTTGCTGGCCATGAAGTTGACATTGTCCGTAAGATCTTTCCACGTGCCGGCCACGCCTGGTACCTGTGCCTGCCCGCCCAGCTTCCCTTCCGTGCCCACTTCACGAGCCACGCGCGTCACTTCACCAGCGAACGCATTAAGCTGATCGACCATCGTGTTGATGGTGTTCTTCAGCTCAAGAATTTCACCTTTTACGTCCACTGTGATCTTGCGCGACAAATCACCGCGAGCCACAGCCGTGGTCACTTCGGCGATGTTTCGCACCTGACCGGTAAGGTTTCCGGCCATTGAGTTGACAGAATCCGTGAGATCCTTCCAGGTACCGGCGACGCCGGGCACGTTGGCCTGTCCTCCCAGACGGCCTTCCGTACCGACTTCGCGCGCCACGCGCGTGACTTCGCCCGCGAAGCGGTTGAGCTGGTCCACCATCGTGTTGAGCGTTTCTTTCAACTGCAAAATCTCGCCACGGACATCCACCGTAATTTTGCGCGACAGGTCGCCGGTAGCAATCGCGGTTGCTACTTCGGCGATGTTTCGTACCTGGCCGGTGAGGTTGCTGGCCATAAAGTTGACGTTGTCCGTGAGATCCTTCCAGGTACCACCAACTCCGGGCACCTGGGCCTGTCCGCCCAGCTTGCCTTCAGTCCCCACTTCACGCGCCACTCGCGTAACTTCGCCGGCAAACGCGTTGAGCTGATCCACCATGGTGTTGATGGTGTCCTTGAGTTCGAGGATTTCGCCCTTCACGTCGACCGTGATTTTGCGCGACAGATCGCCGCGGGCCACGGCAGTGGTCACTTCGGCGATGTTGCGCACCTGAGCCGTCAAATTGCCGGCCATAGCGTTGACGGAATCCGTAAGGTCTTTCCACGTACCGGCCACGCCCACAACGACCGCCTGTCCGCCGAGCTTTCCGTCCGTACCCACCTCGCGAGCGACACGAGTCACCTCTGAAGCAAATGAGCGCAACTGGTCCACCATCGTGTTGATGGCTTCTTTGAGCTGGAGAATTTCACCGCGCACATCAACGGTGATTTTGCGCGAGAGATCGCCGCTCGCGACCGCAGTTGCGACTTCAGCGATGTTGCGAACCTGGCCTGTGAGGTTACTGGCCATCGAGTTCACTGAATCCGTAAGATCTTTCCAGGTACCGGCTACGCCAGGCACTTGCGCCTGGCCGCCCAGCTTGCCGTCCGTGCCCACCTCGCGCGCCACGCGCGTCACCTCGGCAGTGAAAACGCTCAGCTGCTGAATCATGGTGTTGACGATGTTGGCGGAGCGCAGGAACTCGCCTTCGAGCGGCCGTCCGTCGACGTCCAAGCGCACAGTTTGCGTCAGGTTTCCTTGGGCAACCGCCGCGATGGCATGGGTTACTCCCTCGGTTGGCCGGAGCAGATCCTCGACCAGCGTGTTGATTGAGACTTCCATCTCGCCCCACGCTCCTCTGGATTCATGGAACCGGGTGCGCTCGCGAGTCCTCCCTTCCTTTCCCACCACTTGCCCCACACGCTTCAGTTCCTCTGCCATCTGTTGGTTCGCGGAAACGATGGAATTGAAGGTATCCGCGATTTTGCCCGCCAGACCAGTCCAGGAACCCGGAAGGCGCACAGAGAAGTCGCCGTCCCTCATGGTTTGCAGGCTGGCCAGAATCACGCTGAGATCACTCGAACCAGGCTGAACAACGACAGAACTCCCGTTATGTTTGCTCTCCTGACCATCGCCGGATGTGCCATTTGCCACGGCAATCGCCGGGCTTGGATTGTTTCTCTTCATGGTCTTCTCCAGAACCGGCGGACTGGCGTGTGATAAGCCTTTCATCGCTCGGTTTTCCATGCTCCTGATCGGCTGCGGACTCGCGCGCGAACAGTTCGGCGGCGGGACTAGAATCAGTCCCCGCCGGGCGCTGGGTCACACGAATGGCCGAAATCAGGTACAGCCCACCATTTGCCTTGAAATGTTCAAAACTCAGGAAGTTTACCGGCTAACATGGATTGGTAACACGAAAACTGTAGGTTGACCCTAGGGTCTTTACTGTATGGACGGGTCGAAACCGGGTTTCTTGGCCTAGAGCCCTCTTAAACAGGTCATCCTGTGATTCGAGAAATGTGACAGACTCAACGGCAACCGGCCCCTGTCAAGCGGCAGCGGCCTTCGAGAGCATTTCTTGTCCGAGTTCGAGCAATCCGGGCTCTTTGGCGCCTGTTCGGCGCAAGATCTCCACCGCCCATTCCGCATTTGCGCTCTCCGCGCACGTCACGTACACCATGACCCCAATCTCCCGAAGGTGCTTCTCAAATCGTTCCGCGTCAAGTTCAGAAAAACCCAATCCGGCAAGACACCGAGATTGGCCACTGACCACCAGGGCGTGAAGATAGACCTGTGACCGGATGAAAAAACCGACCGTCGGGATTACCACAGCGCCGAACTCGAAAAGCCAGCCCATAAACTTCTCAGCGACCGCGCCCTCTTTTCGCTCGGCGTTGAGGATATTTGCCTCACGCACAAATGTGGCGATGGGATGCCCGGGCGAAACCATCATGCAGATGTCCTCGTTCTCAAACCCTAACTGGTTCAACGTATGCACAACCTGGTGAAGCTCTGTGTCGTAAGAGTAGATTCCGTAGGCGGCTGATGCACTTACTGTCATGGTTGGCTCTCCGATTCCGTATGCAGAACTACCCGCTAGTCTCGAACACGAGGGAAGCCAATAAACCCCTGTGCAGCAGCGGACTCCGCGCAACTACGGGATTAACGCCCTAAAGTACACAATCAAGCGAGGCACGAAACATCGGGTAGATGCTGTAGCTCCGGGTACGCCGGGAAGGTTTTTTACAGAAGGGAATACGCCTGGGCAGCAAAAGTTATTTCACTGTGGCCTTCCATACGTAGAACTTGCCGTCGTCAGCAACCGTTTCGATGCCCAAACCGCTGGAGGCTGCAGCCCGATGCACAGCAGAACGAAGGTTCGCCAGACCAATGCCACCCACGTCGGCGAGCGGAATCTCGAGCGCCGAACCTGCCTGTAGCGTCGCCAACTCCCGCACAATGCCCTGAACCAGCTCGTGGTGCTTCCCGTGCCTGCCTGTCTTCAAGCCCGCAATTTCAACCTGTCGGTACTTCGCCGGGGGCTGACTCTTGGGCTTCTGTTCGCTTCTCACATGTGTCTCCCTAGATTGCTTTTGTGCAGCAAAATACCAAAGCGAAATCTCTAGGTCAAGTATATTTTCTCATTTGACTACGTTGCATTCTTATTCTAATGTATTTGCGATAATTCAGTGATACGACACACATACGTCTATCGTGCGCCGCGTTAGTTCGCAATGGCTCAATTTCATTTGTGCTAAGCGTTCGTCGCAGCTACGACAGACGAAATCAAATATTCCACCTATTTTTAGTGGCAGGGGTATGCTCAAACAGTCAGGAAGAAAGGTCCCCCGGTGACGGCAAATCGTTCGTGGCACGAGTTGTACGCAGCGGCAATGCTCGAACTTGATCTCGCCAGTCTGCAAGGCAGGATTGAAGTCGCCCAAGCCGCCATACGGCAGGCCATGAAAGAGTTGGGAAGCGCTCGCGAGTGCGCTACCGAAGAGCTGCGAGAGATGTCTGCGGCTCTGGGGAACCTGCAAGCGCTACAAAGGGTGGCGCTCGGAGGATCCAACCCTGCCGGACCCAGGCCTGCTCCCGACGGAGGAGCTAGTTATGCAACGCATGTGCCGCAAGGTATCGGCGCCGGCTTGGCGCAGACGGCAGTTGGCGATGACGGAAGTGCTTCGTCACGCGAGAGTCGTGAGAGATCCAAACAAGCTAGCCTACCTGAACACCGAAGTTGCGAAGCGTAAGGCAAAAACCGAAAGCGAAGCTCTGTGTCGCAAAAAGTGAGCTGCCACTGTAAGTGAGCTGCCACTGTAAGAACATTGCAGTGTTCTTGACAATTCGCCTTCGAGGAGACTCTGCAAGTTAGGGATCCGGAATGCCGATTGATCGTTCAGAACTTGGCACTGTCTACGACACCATGCGCCGCTACGGTCTCGCAGTTCTGGCGGCGATCGCCGCTTTGTTGCTTCGTCAAGTGCTTTCTCCCCTCCTGGGCGAGAGCAACCCTTATCACACAGTATGGGCAGCAGTGTTCTTCTCCGCTTGGTATTGCGGACTCGGCCCCTCCATTGTCACGGCCTTGCTCTCGGTGGTCGGTGTCTGGTATTGGTTTCTGGCGCCTGCCCGCTCCTTTGCACTCCGAGATCCCAAGACCACAATTTCCGGAATGGTCGGTTTTCTGGTCTTCTCCGCTTTGATCATTGCCCTGGGGGAGACAAACCGCCGTTCTCTTGCCAGAACACAGTCGGCTGAAGAGCAACTGCGAAAAGCGCATGATGAATTGGAGATCAAAGTTCGGGAACGAACCGCCGATCTAAACCTGGCGAACGAGAGCCTACGCGAGCTGTCGGGGCGGCTGCAACAGATCGGCGATGAAGAGCGGCGGCACATTTCGCGGGAGCTGCATGACAGCGTGGGGCAATTGCTCGCAGCGCTCAGCATGAACATTGCTATCGTGCAGTGTCAGTCCGATAAGCTCGATTCGACGGCAGCCCGCGCCGTTTCCGAGAACGCCGCGATGGTGGAGCAAATCAGCCGCGAAATTCGCACCATCTCACATCTGCTGCATCCCCCCTTGCTCGATGCAGCCGGTCTCGCGTCCGCACTTCGCTGGTACGTCGATGGGTTCTCGGAGCGCAGTCAGATCAAAGTCGATCTGCGTATCCCAGAGCAGTTTGGCCGGCTGTCGGACGAAATGGAAATCGCAATCTTCCGCATGGTCCAGGAGTGCCTCACAAATATTCATCGGCATTCTGGCGGGACTCTCGCTGCAATCCGCGTGCACGAGGAAGATCACCGGGTCTTGGTTGAAGTTCAGGACCAAGGCAAAGGTATACCTCTGGAGAAACAACTTGAGCTCAGTTCACCAGGTCGAACCGGAGTAGGGTTTCGCGGCATGCGTGAACGTCTCAGGCAGCTGGGCGGAACTTTGGACATTCGGTCGGACGGAGCGGGCACAACAGTAACGGCGACACTGCCGCTTCGAGAACCGACGCCTGCCAAGGGGGTAGCGTCAGACGTCGCCTGAAGCCTTTCTTCTTTATGCCCGCCAATCGGAGGGTCGGCCTGATATAGCAGATTATGGTGTCGACTCGCTGCATCTCTTGGTGTCACACTTGGGCGCGGTCGCCTCCGCTTCCGCTTCGATAGTGACTTCCACCTCGGCCCCCTGCTTGAGGCGTACCTTGTCGCCATTCTCGTCGGTCAGAGTGTTCTCGATGCGAAGCTCCCGATAGAGATGATCGCCCCCTTCGATAGCAATCTGGGCCTTCTCAGGTACGCTCGGAGACGGAGACTTGATAATCTTTTCGACAGTCGCAGGCAGAGTGGCACTTGGTTTATCGCTCATAGTTGATTCCTCATCTCAATATCCAGCAGGACCCATGGAATCCATCCCATCACCGCGCTCTATCGACGCTATTCACGCTTCGATTCCGTATCCTTGTTCTTCCCAACGTTGTTCTTCCCAAAGTTTTGAGGGTCGTCTTTGTGACCGAAATCCAGACCAAAGTGTGGCTCCGATTCCGTGCCTGTGACTCTAATAGGGATTTCTGTACCCGCTCCGTCCTTGCTGAAGAACGGATCTACGGGCTTCAGAAGAACTGACTTCCACCCCGAGGTCATTTGCGAGATCTTCGCATCCAGCCGAGCCTTTCCATGAAAGTCAAACCTTTGTCCGTCTAAGCTGTAATCGCCAGTCATATCGACGTGCGTCCCTGGAATAATAAAATGAAGGGAAGAAAAGGAGAGTAAACCTTCCTTCAGAGTAAACACTCCTTGCAAATCGACGGGGACATCTTCTTCCTCGACATGCGACTTCGCCTGATTCGGCTTCCCCTGACTGCGTAGACTCAACGAGTCGAGCCTTCCCTGCACTTTCTCGTTCGTGAAGTGGGCGCGCAACACACGAAATGTGCCGGCCAACATCAGCCTGTCGGCCACGCTCGCACCCCCGGGGGCAAGACTCAATCGCGTCTTCATCTCAATCGGACCGCTCATGATCGGCGGGTCGGTGTGCACGCCCAGTTTGAGCAAGTCTTCAATCCGCGCGTCGTCCATGGCGACGTCGAGTTCTATATCGTGACCATTCGGTGCGCTCACACGGACTACGGAGCCGTTTGCAGTAAAGGCAGAATGAAGGAAGGTGGCATGCACCGGCCGAAGATATGTGTCTCCGCTGGTGCCGTCGACTATAGCATGGAACTCCGTATGCAGCGGTACCGGATGACCGCTTGTTGCAATTCGAAAGTCTGGGGTATCGGTTTTTCCATGAACGGCGATATTGCTTAGAGTTCCGGAGTATTCGCCGGTGGATGAGAGCATTCCTCCGATGCCTTTGATCGTGCCCAGATCGGCGTTTGTGAAGGAATATTCTCCCTGCACCGGCGTCTCCCGCGGACTGTCTTGTTGCCACGGTCCAAACAGACCGTTTGATTGAATCTCTCCCACAGGTTTGGGATTGACCAGAGTGGCATTGAACCGGAAGGGTTGGCCGGGACCAATATCCTTCATCTTCAAGTCACCGATGGCAAATTCCAGCGGCGGCTTGCCCGGTTTTGACGTATTGATCACAAGCTTTGCATCTTCGCAAATGAACTGGTCGACAAAGATCGTCATCTTCGACGCTCTCGAACCCATGTTTGTCATTTCCCGGCGATCTTCCCTGGGCGGGATGTTCAGCTCCAGGCCTTTCAGGTACACGATTCCCACATGCATCGGAGAGCGGAATAGAGTTAGCAAAGCAGTTTGAAAGCGAAATTCCCGGACTCCGATCAAGGCCTGCACTCCAGGTTCATAAGGATTGGGATCCGTTGCGCCAAAAATCTTCAAGCCCTCCCCGGAAACTTCAATCCCATTGACCAGGGAAACATGAAAACCCGCCAGTTCCACATTGCTGTGGAAGCGATTCGACAAAGTCTCAACGACGCGAGTCCGCAGAATCGGCTCAGCACGATCGATGACCAAGCGCACTACCACCGCCGCGCTGGCTAAAAGGATGAGAGCGACTACGCCGATCCATTTCCATGGCAGCGCGCGGCCCGCTTGATTCCGAGATTGTTGGGGAGAAGGCTCCACAATCTCCATTTCAACATTAGAGTGAGCATCCACGATAGTGGTCGATACAGTATTTCATTCGGATTTTGAGCGAAACTCCCAAACGTTCCCTTGTGATGAACGGGTTTCCAAAGTTCGGAACGTTTGAGTGCATACCAACATCGGGCCGCACAAATAACAGGGCGGGACATTCGCTGGTTTGCGAAAGCCCCGCCCTGCGGTTCTCTGAAACACTACCCCTTCCGAGGAGGCGCGCTGGGACGGGCCGCCTGTTGTTTTTGCTGCAACTGTTGCTGCTGGGTTGAATGCTTTTGCTGCAATTGCTGAGTCTGTTGCTGATGCTTCTGCTCCAGCTGCTGAGTCTTAGCTGTATCAGCTTTCTGTTGCGCGAGCCTCTGGTGTTCCTGGTCCTGCTTCTGCTGGAGTTGCTGCCTCTCCTTGTCCTGTTGTGCGCTGAGCTTTTCCTGCTGTTTCTGATATTTCTGGTCCATCTTCGCATCCCCAGTATTGGGTGCAGCAGTGCGCTCGGCAGGCGGAAGATCCTTGGGATGGACCGCCGTGGCCGGGCGAGAATTACCCTCCTCTGGACGATTCGGCTGCTCGTTACCTCTCGGTTCTGTCGCGCCGCGACTAGCCGGCGGATGGTACGGCGCTCCAGCTTCCCTAGCCGCCATCACCGAGTGTCCGCTGAATTCCCCCGGCTTTTCAGTAGCCGCGATTGGCGGCTTGCCTTGGTTCACCGAAGCCCGCAGTTGTGGGTTCGAGCGGGCAGCCTGCACATGTTGAGTTTGAGCCGCCACTGGGGGCACATGTCTCTCACGGGCCGCCGCCTCTTCTTGCGCTGTGGGGCGCGCCTCGATCCCTCCGTTGCCCCCGTTGTAGCTGACGCGGTTGATCGTCGTGTTGTTGACGATCGTCGTGTTGTAAACGTTGTGGATGTTGGTGACGTTCACATTCGCCACTGCGCGGTTATAAAAGAAATGTCCATTGTCCCAACGTCCGCCGGCAAAACCCACGCCGAAGTAACCGAATCCATAATTGACTCCGCCGTAGAAACCCACCTCCGGACCCCAGTAACCCTCGTTGAAGACAAACGCACCACCACTCCAGCCCCACCAGCCTGGGGTCCAGAGGAAGCCGACCTCCGGCGCCTCGACCCAAGTGCCCGGCACCCAGTAGTAATCGCCGGCATCGTCATCCCAGTACCAGTAACCAGGAGTCCAGATGTAACCGTCGCCCGGGCAAACGGGCTGCTCATATACCGGCAGCGCCGGCGGTGCGATCGTGATCGATACTCTGAACTGCGCCAGAGCTCCCGCCGACATGGCGAGGATCACCAGCGCGAGCGATAGCGAACGAAGCGTCAGTGAACGAATCGAGAAATTCAAGTGCATCGTGTTTCCTCTCCCCAATCATCCTTCGGTTGCCCGCTATTGTTCCGCTACTGCGGGTTGCGCGGATTGAAAAGGCCGGACCACCAATCTTCGCTTCGCAAAGCCTAGGGGTGATCGATACGTCCTTCCATCCACTGGACGCCGTATTTAGCGCTTCTCCTGGCTGTAGATTGGCCCACCGACTCTTCTCTGTACATCAT
>Ga0210391_10001069_pt1 | contig 25773 bp, 21 predicted proteins | sample IncBWC12OmetaG_FD_160573 | JGI IMG/M metagenome (GOLD analysis project Ga0210391, IMG submission 160573) | Forest soil microbial communities from Barre Woods Harvard Forest LTER site, Petersham, Massachusetts, United States - Inc-BW-C-12-O ... | reverse complement strand
TCGGAAGAAGGGTCTTTGTCATGTCCTCATCGGATTGCGATTAGGGATTTTAATTTCGGACCACAGAGTACCACACGGGTCCAAGCCGCTGATTACCACAACTGCATCGAATAACGCGAGCCAACTCGCGCCTCGAATGTGCAGCAACGTGCCGCCTATTCGATATTTCGTAGATTTTCAATCGATAGTCGCTTGTTATACGATGGACGCCTGCATTAGGAGGACTTCATGGCCATCACTTTCACGCTGAACGGCAAAGCTCAAACGGTGGACGTCAGCCCGGATATGCCGCTTTTGTGGGTTTTGCGGGACACCCTGAATATGACCGGGACGAAGTTTGGCTGCGGCATGGCTCTGTGCGGAGCCTGCACCGTGCATATCAACGGCGAGGCCACGCGCTCTTGCATTACGCCGATCTCCAGCGTAAGTGGTAAGAAAATCGTAACGATTGAAGGGTTGTCCGCCGACGGCAGCCACCCCGTTCAGGTCGCTTGGATCGAAGAAGACGTTCCGCAGTGCGGCTACTGCCAATCCGGACAGATTATGTCCGCGGTCGCGCTGCTCGCAAAAAAACCGAAACCCACCGAGGCCGATATCGACGACTTCATGAGCGGCAACATTTGCCGCTGTGGAACGTACCAGCGCATCCGCAAAGCCATTCACCGCGCTGCTGGCTCGCCAGCTGAGAAGGCATAAGCGTCCACTTCGCCTCATCCCCTTATTCGCGCTGCCCGAAAAGTGTCGGGGAAATCCTCAGCCTAAGAAGTCTGGGACGTTCCCCGGACCAACAAAGTCTCCGGAAGAGAAGCGATATGCAAGGCTGGCCGCATGTGAGTGACAACGGTCGGCGGTCGTGAGAGATTCGAGTGAACTCTTCCATGATGGAACTCATGCATCCGCACGTTGCGAACGCGCTGGGTATCATTGCGCTAGCGATATGGTTGCACTTGTTTTTCGGGCGCGGGTGGTTTTGGCGCATTAGAAAGCTGGATGCGGACGCGTTTGTGGGAAAAGTCCCGATAGAATGGCCGCGAATTGTAGCGGTGGTGCCGGCGCGGAATGAGGCGAAGACGATAGAGGCGGCTGTGTCGAGCCTGGCGCGGCAGGACTACTTGGGAGAATTTTCCGTTGTGGTTGTGGACGATCATAGTGAGGACGCTACCGCCACCCTCGCCGGACAAGCGGCAGACGAGAATCGCGCGGGAGACCGAGTGAAGGTGACAAGCGCTTCGGCGCTGCCTGAGGACTGGACTGGGAAATTGTGGGCGCTGAACAAAGGAGTAGCGGGTGACGCGGCAGAGCCGCCTACCTATTATTGGTTTACGGACGCGGACGTGAGTCATGCGCCAGACACGTTGCGGCGGCTGGTCGAGCAAGCGGAGCAGAAGACTCTGGACTTAGCGTCGCTCATGGTACTGCTACAGGCGAAATCATTGCCCGAGCAGGCGCTGATTCCGGCATTTCTTTATTTTTTTCTGATGCTTTATCCGCCGAAGTGGATTGCAGATGAAGAGCTGAGCACGGCTGGCGCCGCTGGTGGGTGCATCTTAATAAGACGAAAAGCGTTAGAACGAATTGGAGGATTGGCTCCAATCCGCGGCCAAGTTATCGATGATTGCGCGCTCGCGAAGGCCGTGAAGCTGAGCGGCGGAAAAGTATGGATGGGACTCACGCGGGAAAGCACAAGTTTGCGTGCCTATCGAACATTCGGCGAGATTCGCGATCTGATTGCGCGGACGGCGTTCACCCAGCTGCGTTACTCGCGTCTCATCCTTATGGGAACATTGGCGGGCATGTTTCTGACGTATGTCGCACCAGTGACTCTGCTTTTTGCACATGATTCAACGGCCCGGGTGCTTGGAATTGTTGCTTTTCTCTTGATGACTCTTTCCTTCCTGCCTACGGTACGTTTTTATCGGCTTTCGATCCTTTGGGTGCCCTTGCTGCCGCTCACGGCTCTGTTCTATGCGTATGCGACATGGCTATCAGCAGTCCGATATTGGATGGGCAAGGGCGGACAATGGAAAGGGCGCGCCCAGGCGCCCCGAGAGGTTTAAGTCAACGCTATCTATAATTTGTGGTGTAAATCCTGCCGCTCTTCCTAAACTATTGGCACTCTGCGATATCTCGGCGAAGAGAAAGCGCCGCCAGGATTATCGGTCCCACTGATTCCATAGTTCCCCTTGGCGGGTTTGTCCACCCAGCCAGCATCTATCGCTAGTGCTTGGACAGTCCCTCCAGTGCGTGTTGCGAAGTTTCCAGTTGGTCGCGCTCGTTGCTATCGGAAGGAGATTCGGCTATCAACTGCTTCTGTATCTCGATGGCTTGCTCCGCAGCTTGGCGAGCTTCTGCAGGGCGGTGAGCACGGTCCAAGGCATACGCCAAGTGGCGAAGCGCGCGTGCCCGGCGCGAGCGCAGCAGCCGATCCTTCGGATTACGCGCCAGATCCTCGTCAAGAATCTTGAGTGAGCGTTGCGCCATGCTAAGCGCCTCGGCGGAGTCGATTTTGCTGAGCGGATAGGACAGCTGAAAATAAGCGATCGCCAGGCTCAAACGCGCCGAAGCATTGCGCGGATCCGCATCGACAAGCCGCTGCGCCATGGCCACATACTGACGCCCCGCGGCTACAGCCTCGACGGGCTTATTGAGCCCTTCTCCTGTTTCCGTGTCGTAAATGCTGCTTTCGTAGTTCGCCGTGGTCATTTTCTGCCGGATGTAAACGGGGTTATCGGGCTCCGCCGCCAGCAAAGCATCAATGATTGGATCCGAATCGTGCAGCGTCGCAAGTGCTTCGTCGTATTTTTTGTTCTCCGCGAGCGCTCCCGCAACAAGCGTTGATGTTAAGTGTTGGCGTGCACGCGAAAAATTTCCGGGCTTGAGCCGTGCATAGTCCGTCGCAAAAGCGAGTGCCCGTTGATAATAAGGAAGCGCATCCGCGTCATGGCCCTCATACCCGGCGAGGTCGCCCTGATGTACCGCAACGCCGGTGGCCACCAACACAAGCTCGGGGTCATCCGGCTTTGCGGCACGCAACCGGTCGAGAAGGGCGGCAGATTCCTCCAGGTTTTTGCGCGCCTCGGGAAGATGACCGGACAGCATCGCCAGATACGCAAACTCGGATTGGAGCGAGGCGAGTTCACTGGAATAGGAAGGATTGATAGCGGACGCGCGGCGCTCAAATTCGATGGCCTTCCCATAATTGAGCACGGCGTCGTCTGTACGACCGAGATTTGGCTGGCCTGGCATTCCCTGAACCCGAGCCACTTTTGCATAAGCGACGCCCAGTTCGTTGAGGAGGTCAGAATCATTCCCCGCGCTGTGACCGAGATTGTCGAGATACTCGAGCGCGGTGGCGACCATTTTCTCGCGGACGGCCGTCGACCCGGGCAAGCGGGCGACGTCATCGTGCAGTTCGAGGAAGCTCTTCGCGAGTTTGCGAACCTGCTGAAAGCGCTGCCGCGCCAGATGCGCCTGGTAGAGCGAAACACCCGTCCCCACGGCGAGCGACAGAGCGACGGCGACAGCCGCAGCAATGCTCCAGCGGTTGCGAGCCCCGAAGCGTGAGACGCGATAGAAAAACGTATCCGGGCGCGCCGTGACCGGGCGGTGATCGAGATAGCGGCCAATGTCTTCGGAGAACTGCTCAACAGAACGATAGCGCCGCGCAGGATCGCGTTGGAGAGCTTTTAGAACGATCGTGTCAAGATCGCCGCGCAACGCGGGACCGCCAACGGCGGAAGGCGGCTTCGGATCACTCTCGCAAATTTTGCGCTGCAACTCCGACGCGTCGTAGCGTGTCAGTGCGTGCGGCCGCTGACCTGCTAGCAGTTCATATAAGACCGCGCCGAGCGAGTAAACGTCTGAAGCAGTCGAGACGGACTCGCCGCGAATCTGCTCGGGCGAAGCATAGTCCGGCGTCATCACAAATATGCCGGTCTGCGTGTGGACTGCGGCGTCTCCCAGCAGCTCCGGCGCAAGAAGCAACTTTGCGATTCCGAAATCGAGAAGCTTCGGCACGCCGGTGTCGCTGACCAGAATGTTGCTCGGTTTTATATCGCGGTGAACAATGAGCTTTTGATGCGCGTATTGCACGGCATCGCAGACTTGTCGGAACAGGCGAAGCCGGGCGGGGATGGACAGCTTTTTAGACTCGCAATAGTGGAGTAAATGCTGCCCCGGCACGTATTCCATGACGATATACGGCAATCCGTTGTCGCTGGAACCTCCATCATAAAGAGCGGCAATATTGGGGTGTTCGAGCGCAGCCAGGATCTGACGCTCATTGCGGAATCTCGCCAGGACGGCCGGGTCGTCCGTCTCGAAGCGCAGGAGCTTCAGAGCGACGTGTTTGCGGAACTGATCATCATCGCGACTCGCCAAAAAGACGGCGCCCATGCCGCCGCGGCCGAGCAGCTTTTGGATTCGATATGGCCCAAGCCGGCGTCCTACCCATTGATTCAGAGAAGGCTGCGGCGTGCTGGGAGAGTCACCGCCCGCAGTGGTATCCGTGGGAAAAGTTGGACTCGACCCAAAGTCCGGAGATGGAGGATCCGGCGTCATTGAAGAAATCTTACCAACCGCTGAGACGTGAGGCAACGCGCGATCGTTGGTGAGTTGGCCTGAGAGATTTGGAATGGATTCAACCGGACTTTGGCTAGGACTAGGCCAGGAATTTAGCGAGTGGCTGCCAGTAATTTCCGTTCCACCCTTCGAGCAGGTGGTCAGCGTCACCTTTTGGGAAGCCGGTGTGGTCAAAGACCACCTTTGTATCGGAACCCTGCTCGACAAGAACGAACCTGACAATCGACCACGCACCCGCAGGCCAATACGCCACTCGCCAGGCTTGGACGATCCGTTCATTGGTGAGAAGTTCAAGATTTCGTCCGAGAATAAAGCCGTTGAAGAGTTTGAACGCGCCGCCTGGCTCGGCGACGATCTCCGCGGGGATGTTGCCTTTCGCCATGCCGGATTGGACCGCCGCACTCAGCAGAATGACTTTCTGGAATTGTTTGGCATCAGTGAGCGCATCGTAGACGCGCTTGCGGCTCGCTTTGAAGACTGGCTCTTGGTGAATGGCGTCTTCGGTGTGAGAAATCTCTTGCGTGGCTTGCGCGAAAGCCTCGGCCGAGGCGAATCCTAAGCTGCCCAGTGCGAAAGTCACGCCAGCGATAAACTGCCGCCGCGTCGGGTGACTCGCAGACGAGGGCACATTCTGTCGATTGCTCATACTCATTCTCCTAGTGGTACGGAAATTCAATCGCTACGAACCGTGAGGGCATCGAACCACGGCGCCAAAATATGTTCAAGATAATATTTTAGTGGAGAGGAGAATGCTCTTTGCGCGATACTTCCGCACAGCAAATCAGGAGGAAGCGATGCCTTATCCCGCAGGACACCGCAACGAGGTTAGGAAAAGAATTGTGCAGAGCGCGCGAAGGCTCTTCAACCGGCATGGATTTGACCGAGTCTCCTTAAAACAGATCATGGCAGGCGCGGGGCTGACGCACGGCGGCTTCTACAGTTATTTTGCGAGCAAGAGTGAGTTGTATGTGGAAGTGTTGGGTTGCTTCTTTACGGATCCGGAATGGAAAAGCTGCTGGGAAGGAGTAAAAGTGGATCTGTCCTCCAGCGATGTCGGCCCGCAAGTCGTCCAGGCCTATTTGTCGCGGCAACATTTCGAGGATGTGGAGAACTCCTGTCCAATGACGGCTTTGCCGACGGACGTGTCGCGCAGTAGTGTCAACACAAAACGGGCGTTCGAATCGGTCTTTCGCGCAATGGTGAGCGTTCTGGAGCGTAGCACGGTCAAAAACGGCGGACCGCGGAGATATTCTGCCCAGGCAATCGCGGCGTTGTGCGTGGGAGGAATGGTGATAGCTCGAGCTTTAGCCGACCGAGGACATGCCGATGAGTTGCGCGACGCGTGCATGAACGTCGCACTGCAGCTGGGAGGCTGGGACAGAAAGGGGAAACTGAAGAGTGGAGTCTTCAAACGAACGCAACGGGCGCGGGCCGCGGTATCCTAGTGTGCAGAAACAGGCAGGAAAGGTCTGCCTTGCTGACGCAGAGCGTGTTCCGCGTTATGCTTACGCCATGAAATCACAAAAAAATAGATACGCATTGAGTTGCGCGACCTTGTTTACTCTGCTGATCGTCGCCTTGCTCATTCCTTGCATGCTAGGAGCGCAGGACTTGGCGACGGCGCACGTCAACATCCAGGTCACGGATGCGACAGGAACCGGCTTGCCTCGTGTGATGATCCACCTGGATCCCTCGTCTGGCCCCAAGGCTCAGAGTATGGAGACCGACGCGAAGGGCCTTCTGGCGCTTAATTTAAAGCCTGGGGGCTACGAGTTATTTGTGAATTTTCCAGGGTTTGAGCCGATGGCTTCGCACATCGATATAAAGCCCACGAAGGAAGTTCAGACGGTTCCTATTCAGTTAGAAATAGGCGGTAAGGATTCGCCGGGAGTCACCAGAGACGAAGTCACCCCGGTTGATGAGCTGCGAATTTCGTCCTATACGAAGCACGAAGATCTAAAGCTGAAAGTCGCTGAGTTGAAAGCGATGCCTCGGACGACAGTCAGCGTACACAATGAACATTCGAAAGCTGACGAGACGTATACGGGCGTCCGCTTGGCGGATTTGCTCGTGAAAGTCGGAGCACCACTTGGGCATGATTTGCGCGGCGTTGGATTAAGTGCGTATATCGTTGCGACGGGTTCGGACGGTTACGTTGCGGTGATTGCGCTTGCGGAAGCAGACCCGAGTTTTCATTCGGGAGAAGTGATCGTCGCCGACACGATGAATGGACAGCCGCTCGACGCGAAGTCCGGGCCATTCAAATTGGTCTTGACGGAAGACAAACGGCCGGCACGGTGGGTGCGCAATCTAGTCAGCATCGAACTTAAGTCGGCCAAGTAATTCGCATTGTTCATCGCAACATTTGGAACTGTGGCTCGGGGGGCATGGCGTGCCGTCCCCCCACGGATGGCTGGGAGGGGCGAGCGTTGCAGGTAGGAGCGGGCGAGCGTATATTGACGTGCGGCTAGGAAAACGATTCGGAGATTCCTGGAAAAATTTGGGAGGGAACGTGGGGAAACTTTCTGCATGTGTGTTGTGTTTCTTGCTGCTGGCGGCGATGCCGATGACGGCGCAGGCTCCGGGAATTTCGGAGATGTACGCGCTGATCCGCGCGGAAGAAACAAACAATTCAAAGATCATGTGGATCATTCATGAGATCGCGGACGTCTACGGGCCACGCGTGACAGGCACGCCAAATTTGAAAGCCGCCGACGACTGGGCCGTCAAGACGATGACATCGTGGGGATTGGTGAACACCCATCTGGAGCCGTGGACCTTTCAGCCGCCGAGCGCCGCAACACCCGTTCCGGGATGGGAGAACACGGAGCTTCTGGCGGAGGCGGTAACGCCGTTCCATGGGCAACTGATGGTGATGCCGCTAGCATGGACTCCGAGCACGCAAGGAGTCGTGACGGCGCAGGTGGTAATCCTGCAGCCGCCTGGATTGGCGCCGCCGACCGGCGCTGGATTCAATTTCTTCGGAGGCGCGCCACCACCTGCCGAACCGAAATGGGCTGCGCCACCGATGCCGGCAGCACCGAAGCCAGCGGAGGCGAAGCAGCCCACACAGGCGGAGCTGGATGCCTATCTGAACGCGACGAAGGATAAAGTTCACGGTGCAATCGTGTTTGTGGGAAAACACGTGGAAGTGCCGGAGGACATGAACCCGGCCCCCATGCGGCGGCCTGAAGACGAATGGAAGTCCCGGTTCGATGCGAAGAATCCGCGGCCGTTCCGTTTCCCCGAACAGCCAAAGTTGCCCGAAGGTCAGTTGACGCGGCAGGAAGTCTCGCGCCAAGTGGATCAGTTTTTGGTGGATAACGGAGCTTTGGTCCGCGTCAACGACGCCGGACGCGCACACGGCGTAATCGTGGCGCAGCAAAACGGAACCTACGATTGGACGCGCGCTGTCCCGACTCTGGTTATGCGCAATGAGGACTACGGCCGGATATCGCGGGCTATCGGCGATGGCACGGCGGTAACGCTGCGCGTCAATATTCAAAACAAGGAGTATCCAGAAGGTACGACGGTGTTTAATGCGATTGGAGAAATTCCCGGCACCGACAAAAAAGATGAGGTCGTCATGCTCGGCGGGCACTACGATTCGTGGCATGATGCGACCGGTGCGACCGACAACGGTATCGGCTCTTCAATGATGCTCGAGGCAGTTCGCATTTTGGCGGCGCTGCATGTAAAGCCCCGCCGGACGATTCGCGTGGCGTTGTGGAGCGGAGAAGAAGAAGGGTTGCTCGGTTCGCTGGCCTACGTGCAGCAGCACTTCGGGAGCTTTGAAAGCCCGAAACCGGAGTACGCAAAACTTGACGCGTACTTCAACATCGATTCCGGCACTGGAAAGCCCCGCGGCGCTGGCGTTTTCGGGCCACCGAGCTCGGCAGATATGGTTCGCGAGGCGATGACGCCGTTTGAAGATTGGGGATTCATGGGAGCGATTGCTTCGGACAGCCGGAGGACTGGCGGGACGGACAGCACGTCGTTCAATAACGCCGGATTGCCGGGGATTGGATTGGCCCAGGACCCGTTTGATTATGGCTCGTTTACGCATCACACCAATCTGGATACGTACGAGCGAATTTATGAAGAGGACGTGAGAGAAGGCGCGGTGGAGATTGCATCCGCGGTTTATGCATTGGCAATGGCCGACGCGATGATTCCTCGATTTAAGGACGCGGAGATGCCCAAGCCGGTTCCCGAGCCTGCGGCTGGATCGTTGGCAACGCCGGTGCGGCACGTTCCGGCGAACTAGGACGTACTTTACAATTCGAGGAGCACAAGCGCGCGGTGCGGAACACGTATCGCGCGCTTTTCGTTTGTGGGCCGTAATGTTTCGCTAGTGTGTGATATCAAAGTTAGCGTGGAGAGAAGCCGTCGAGTCACCGCCAACCCATACGTCGAATGTCGCGGGCTCTTCCACCCAAGATTTCGTCGCCGTACTCCAGTAAGTCAGCTCATCATTTCCAAGAGAAAAGTGGACCGTCTTTTTTTCGTGGGCCGCAAGGGTGATGCGCTCGAACCCTTTGAGTTCGCGGACGGGGCGCGAGGTGCTCCCGGATTGTTGGTGAATGTAGAGCTGAGGAACTTCGTCGGCTGAGGAAGCGCCAGTGTTTTCCAGGTCGACATTAACATCAATCGTTTCGCCAGGCTTGATCTCGCTGCGGCTGAGCTTGAGATTTGAAAACGCGAATTTGGAATAGCTGAGCCCGTAGCCGAATGGGTAGAGCGGCGTGCTCTCCTCATCCCAGTAACGTTTGCCCTGATTTTCCGGCGCCTGCGTCGTGTTGTGCGCGTAATAGATGGGAATCTGGCCGGCATCGCGCGGCCACGTGAAAGGAAGCTTCCCGCCGGGCACGGCATTGCCGAAAAGTAGATTCGCGACGGCGTTGCCGCCCTGCGTCCCCGGATACCAAACATCGAGAATCGCGGGAATGTGAGCGGAGGCCCATCTAATATCGAGCGGGCGTCCGTTGAGAAGAACGAGCACGACGGGCTTCCCAGTCGCAGCCACGGCCTCAAGCAGACGCTCTTCGTCGCCCGGAAGATCGAGCGATTCGCGCGAAGCCGCTTCGCCGCTCATTTTTTGCTGCTCGCCGAGGACGAGCAAAGCAATATCGCTGGAGCTCGCGAGTTGGATAGCTTTGGAGAATTCGTCTTTGGATTGAGCTTCCGTCCACGAAACTTCCGGCGGAATGCGCATGATCTGATCGAAAAAGGACGGAAACTTGCGCTGGACATGGACTCCCGGGGCGTAATTGACTTCCACGCGCGAGCCGAGTGTGTTCTTAACCCCAGCGAGAATCGTGACGGTTTCGGGAAGGTCGAATTGGAAAGCCCACGAGCCAAGCGTGTCTACTTGCGAATCGGCGAATGGGCCAATGACCGCGATTTTTTTGTAACCGTCTTTCTTAAGAGGAAGAAGGCTGCCTTCATTGCGGAGCAGAACGGCAGTACGTTCGGCAACCTGCCGAGAAATCGTGCGATGCTCGGGTGTAGCGAGTACCTGTTTGGAGAGGGCTTCGTCGACGTAAGGATGTTCGAAAAGTCCTAAACGGATTTTCGTCTCCAGGATGGGGCGCGCTGCCTCTTCGATTTGCTGCACGGTGATTTGTTTCCGCTCCACGGCCGTGGCGAGGCTTTTCGAGTAGGCGGTGAAACCGAGAGCCATCTCCATGTTTACGCCGGCGTTGAACGCGTAAAGCGCGGATTCGTAAACATCCTTGGCGTAGCCATGATTTTGCAGGCTTTTGACGGAGTTGGCGTCGCTGACGACGAAGCCGCTGAATTTCCAATCCTCACGCAACACGTCATGAAGCAGCCAGCGATTGCCCGTCGTAGGCACATCGTTCAAATCGAGATAAGCGCTCATGGCTGTGCCGATGCCGGCTTTAACCGCTGCGTGAAACGGCTTGAGGTAAACATTTTGCATGAGGGTCTCAGGAATGTAGGCCTCGTCGTAATCGCGGCCGCCGATGGCAGCGCCGTAGCCCGCAAAATGTTTCATGCAAGCGAGAATATGATCGGGCGATCCAATGTACTCGCCTTGAAAGCCTCGAACTTGAGCAACAGCCATGGCGGAGCCAAGATAGGGATCTTCACCTGCGCCTTCGACCATACGGCCCCAGCGTGGGTCGCGCGCAATATCCAGCATGGGTGCAAACGCCCATTTGATGCCGACGGCGCTAGCTTCTTTGGCGGCGACCGTTTGCGCTTTCGTAGCGGCGGCAGGATCCCACGAAGCGGCCATCGCGATCGGCACAGGGAAAATAGTCCGGAAGCCGTGAATGACGTCGAAACCAAAGATGAGCGGAATGTGCAACCGTGATTTTTCCACGGCGAGATGTTGGAAATGGTTGATCTGCACGGGATCGGTGACGAAGAGGAGCGATCCGAGCTGACCCTTGGAAACGGCGTCGTCAAAAGTAGCGGGAGGGCCGAAAGCAAACAGCTGATTCAGCTGGCCGAGCTTTTCTTCCAGCGTCATTTGTTTTAATAGTGCGTCGGCACGCTGGTGAACTGTGGCCTCGTCAGGCGCAGCGGTGGACGAAGATGTTTGCGAAGGGGCAATGGGAACGAGGGCCAGCGCGAAAAGAAAGAGCAGCGCGCTGCCGAGATTTTTTTGGTTGAGCCGGAATTGCTGGTATGTTTTCACGATAGCCTCTCGCAAGACAGCGTGATGCTAATAGGCGCGCGGCAAAGATGCCAGAAGAAAATTGAGAAAAAACGATTTACTTGAAGCTTGTGCGAACATCGGTACGCCCAGGCTCCAGCTGGGTCGCTCGCTGAAATGAGGACGGAGAGAACATGACGAAGACGCGGCGGAAGTTCTTGACGGAAACTTCGCTGGGGCTGGTCGGAGCGGCGGTGGTAGGCGCGCAGCAGCAGAAGCCTGGCGAACCACCGGCGGGAACGCCTCCGGCATTTGGAACGGGACCGGCGGTGGGGCCAGAAGTGTCGCCGGTCACGTTTGCCGAAGCGGAGAAAGTGGTGCAGATGGAAATGAGCACGGCGCATCGCGGGATAGTCGCCGGAAGCTGGCGCGGCAATATGGCGGCGCTGTATGAGCGGCGCGTGGGCCCGCACAAAGTCGTGATCGAGGACGGCATAGCGCCTTACTCGCAATGGGATCCGATCTTGCCGGGTCAGAAGCGAGGGCCAGAGCGCGAACGATTTGTGCGTAGTTTGAAGGACGCCGGCGCCTTGCCAGGGTGGGATGAGGACATTGCGTGTGCGCCAGTGTGGAAACTCGCTCAGTGGATCGAAACGCGGAAGATGACTTCCGAGCGATTGACGAAGATTTATCTGGAGAGGCTGGAGCGATTTAATGGGCAGCTGCGGTGCGTGATTACGCTGACGAGCGAACTAGCGCTGGCGCAGGCGAAAAAAGCTGACGCGGAGATTGCCGCGGGAAAGTATCGCGGGCCGTTGCACGGAATTCCGTGGGGTGCGAAGGACTTGTTGGACACGGCCGGCATTCCGACGACATGGGGAGCGGAACCATTTCGAAATCGAGTGCCTGCGAAGGATGCAGTTGTCGTGAAGCGTCTGCACGACGCGGGCGCGGTGCTCGTGGCAAAGTTGAGCTTGGGCGCGCTGGCGCTGAATGACATTTGGTTTGGCGGACAAACCATGAATCCGTGGCTGTTGGAAGAAGGATCGTCAGGCTCGAGCGCGGGGCCGGGTGCGGCGACGGCCGCGGGACTCGTGGGATTTGCGATTGGCAGTGAAACCGGAGGAAGCATCGTTGGGCCAAGCATGCGTTGCGGATTGACGGGACTGCGGCCGACATATGGACGAGTGGCGCGGACGGGCGCGATGACGCTGTGCTGGTCGCTCGACAAGCTGGGCACAATGACGCGGAGCGTCGAGGACGCTATGTTAGTGCTGCAAGCGATTTCCGGGCCGGATGCCGGCGACGTATCGAGCGTGCACAGCCGTCTGGACTTTGACGCGGCCACGAGCGTGAAGGGATTGCTCGTCGGCTATTTTCCCGTTTGGATGAAAGAAAATCCCGCCACGGAAGTGGATCGCGCGGCGCTCGAAACGCTGACTAGAGTTGGTATGATTCCGGTGGAAGTGAGCATTCCTGACTGGCCGTACGATTCACTGAACTTGATCTTGTTTGCCGAAGGCGCGGCGGCGTTTGAAGAAATAACGCTTAATCACGAAGTAGATCAGTTGAAGGTACAGACTTACGACGCGTGGCCGAACATTTTTCGCCAATCTCGATTTCTTTCGGCGGTTGACTTTGTGCAAGCGGATCGCCTGAGGCGAAAAGTGGCGCAAGAAATGGCGCGTATTTTTTCTCAGGTCGATTTGCTCCTTGTTCCTTCCTTGCGCGATGAAATGCTAACCATCACAAATTTCACGGGCCATCCGTCGCTGACAATGCGGGCTGGATTCATCGAAGTCAGCGAAGCACGCACAGACTGGGCGCCAGATCCGAGCAGATCGCTACCGAAGTTTTCGCCACCCAGGCGCGTACCGCACGGCGTAACACTCATCGGTCGGCTGTTCGAAGAAGGAACGGTTGCGCAAGCTGGTCTCGCGCTGGAGAAGGCGTTTGGCGTTGTGGGAGAACGCCCGCCCGGATTCTAGGTTGCGCGCTTTAGCGCGGCAGCGCCGAAACACGCCGAAATTCAGTTTTTGAGTGGGATCTAGACTGTTCTCAGTATCGAAGAAGACACAATGCTTCGGCCATTTTGGAAACCATCTTCTGTCCTCCAATTCTTCACGCGGACGCGCTTATGCGCCCGAACGAAGATGTCGTGGAGTTCTGGCTTGGGATTATTTCTTTTGGTTCTCGCGTGTTTTAGTCGGAGAACTCTGACACCGCTGACCAAAGAGCCTGAAGGACCATCCATAGGCTATAGTCAACGCGAGAGCAGCCAATACCAAGCGCTTTAGTTTGTTGGATGTGCAGCGAGGGTTAATTCCTCGACTTTCCAGCAAACGATGGAATTGTTTGTGATAGCGCTCGCAAAACGGAAGTTTAAACCAAGGTAGGTGGTTCTTCCCAGCGGTGGGATTGAGTTAAATGTTTTTGCCTCTGCCACAAACAACACAAACAGCCTCTGGCTGAACGCTCGATTTCATGACTTGCCGCCAACTGATGAGCATAGGCTCTCGAAGTCGAGCTCATCCGCTTCCTCCAGTTCGGTCAGCACCTTAATATCGGTTATAAGCTCGTGGCCACCGATGGTTTTTCCTTCGAAATTCTGGTGTTCTTCCTCGGCTCCATCCTCACCCGCTCGAAACATCCCCACTGCGAGTTCACAGTTATGTGACAGTTTTCGTTCTCGCGAATTACGCACAATCGCGTCAATACAGCCCTTTCGCCTTAGCACCTTCATGGAGAATCGCAACTGATCTTCGCTGCGTATTTTCCACTGCTTGCCACGGCCAGATCTATAAAGAGACCTGCCAGAACCCTTGACTAAGGTCTTGAGCTTCATTCCTTGGTCGTGAGCGGCCTCGGAAGCTGCAACCCCCTTGGGACGCATTACACCCAGCGCTCGCGCGACACGCGGGTCCGTGATTGCTCGTCGCTTTCGTGCGGCGGCTAATTTCATTGGCCGCCCTCGACCGTGCTCGCGAGAGCCTTTTCGGGCCCGAGTGATACGCGGCCGCTTCTTACTGCGGATGCTCCGCTTTTTCGGTGATTTGCAATTCTTGAGTTTCATCAGCCCCCCTTCGATCATCACTTTGCTGAGAATGATCGATTGGCGGCGAGTGGGAAAGAACGGCGGAACGCCGTTTATGCTGAAATCATTACGTTTACGACGTAACGTGACCAGTTGTTTTGGTTAGAATTCGTTACGTTTCGGCGTTTGCGAGGGCGTGTACTGCTGAAGGTAACTCTGAAAGCCTTTGGAAACGTGAGCCTATACGCTTGAAGTTGCGAGAGCGCCACATCCGATGAGCCGCCTCATTGTAATCGGCTGGTCCGATTGATTCCGCAATGAGACCGGAGACATTTCTGTCTTCGAAACGGCCACTAACCTGTTTTACATATTCAGCGAGACAGAACTTACCGAAGTCGGCCAAAGACCTCGTTTGCGTTTCGCGTGGAATAATGTCTATAAAATCCAGCATTTTCCCATACGCTATCAGCTCAGAAACGAGCCGCCCTGGACGAATACGGCCAATCTTCGAAAGCTTGGAAATCACCTCATGGTCTTCGAGACCTATAGCAAATGCAAATAGCCCTTCAATTGCTTTGGCTGTTTTCTCAAGACTCTTTCGTACCCTGCGGCGGCCCTTGGGGCTACCGTAGAGTTTTGACCAGAAATCCTCGAATTCGGGAGCCATCGAAGGAAAGCGAGGACGATTGCTAGGATTTCAGCAACGCATCCACCTCGCACGCAATTCCTTAAAATCATCACGTGCCCTGGAAACGGAAGTCCCCCTTCCTGCTGGACCGCCCATTGCTTAAGAGGATGTCGTGGATCCATTCCACGCTTGATCCGTATTTCGCAATAGACATTCCAAAGATTCTGAAGCTCTTTATGCATATTCATATCCTTCGGAATAATATCTTGCGGGCTGGTTAATTGGGTTGGCGGAGCCCCATCGTTAGAGGAACTAGAAGTTATCTGGCTCTGTTGGCACCCTGGCAACTTCATTGGAATTCGAGAGGGCGATAGGCCGCCTCCGTTGGCTCTATGGACGTAGGAGGTGCAATAGTCGAAGTTGGACTCTTGCTTGGCGAAACAGTGCGTCGGTTGCGTGGTTCGCTCCGCCGAAAGCGGAAGCGGGCGCGCGTCGCCGTGGACGCCACCGGTTTGGCGCAAGGTGCGGTGGGCACGTTCTTTGTGCGGCGCATTCATCATCATGGGCAGAAACCGCTGCCGTGGCGGCGCTGGCTGAAGTGGGTAGTCGCCGTGGATTTGGATCAACAGTTCGTGTTGTCGCAACTCGGGCGGCGCGGTCCGTGGAATGACTGCGCAAATTTACCTGCCGTCGTCGAAACCACTTCCAAGCAAACCCGCATCGGGCTGGTGCTCGCCGAAGCGCAGTTCGACAGCGAGCGCAATCATACCTACATCCGCCAACGGCTCGGAGCGCAGAGCGCGATTGCCGCCAAGGGCGGAAAGAAAACCTGGCTCGTGCATGGAGTGCGCGCCGAGATGCGGCGTGTCTTCCCGCAACGGATTTACCGCCGCGCGCACAGATGCGTCAAGCCCTGTTGCTCGGATCGAGTTTCAATCTGTATCTCAAACCGCACCTCAACATCTCAAAGACTGCAATTTCACTCCAATTACTCCGCACCGCGGAGTCGTAACTCTTTTTGACTACGGATCACGTCTGAGCGTGGAACGCGGCCATTTGATTTTGGAAGACAGAATTGGGCCAAGGCGTCGCTACGGTCGGTTTGCCAGAGTGAGGCACGGCATTAAGCGCGTCGTTGCGATTGGATCAGATGGGTCTGTAGTGCTCCCCGCTAAAACTGGACACCTTAGTTAGGTAGGATCAGGGCCTCCAAAACAGGAGGCAACATGGTCAGGAAACCACGCGTAGATCGATCCCCGGAAGAGAAGTGGCAGGTTGTGCAGGAAGGCATCAAGAGCGGGAACGTCTCGGAGAGGTGTCGGCGTCACGGGATCGCTCCGAATCTGTTCTATCGCTGGAAGGATGAAGCGGAACAAGGAGCCAAGGCAGCGCTTGGGGGGAGAGGCGCTGCCGCCGCAGAAACCGAGAAGGATCATCGCATCCGGCAGTTGGAACGAACGCTAGGACGGAAAGCGCTGGAGATCGAAATCCTAAAAAATGTCGTGGGGGAGTGAGCTGTGGTGCGGTTCACCCCGAGGCGCGAGAGATGGTGATGCAGGGCTTCACAGTCACGCTGGTGGCCGCGACGCTAGAGATCAGTCGGTCCTCGAGTTTGTATTACCAGAAGCAGCCACGAGGCAGCCGCGCGGACCGGCAGTACGACGAACAGATCGTGGTGACCTGCGGAGAAAAACCCGCGTACGGATATCGCCTGGTGGCTTGGTGGCTGCAACGAAAGGAAAATCTTCCAGTGAATCGAAAACGCGTATTGCGGGTGATGCGCGAACGTGGGTTGCTGGTGCGCTCGCGGCGTCTGCGCGCACGACGGAAGAAAGAGTGGGGACGCGTGGAAGCAGCCGAGGCGAATCAAATCTGGGAGTCGGATATGTTCACTTCTTCGCGCTTCTTGGAGACGCTGGGGCGGCTCGGCATCACCCATCGACGGACGGCGTATCATCACCCGGAAGGCAACAGCTACATCAAACGGTTCCATCGCAGCTTGAAAGAGGAGGAAGTCTGAACGGCGGAGTATCGGAGCTTGGAAGGAGCGCGAGCATCGATCGCTCGTTGGATCGAGGAGTACAATCACGACCGACCGCACCGCGGAGTCGGAAACCGCACTCCGCACGAGGCTTTCTTGGCTTTTGCAGCTGTACTAAAAAGGGAGAGCGTGGCTGCTCTCCCATGCGATCCTCGGCGGCGAACGACTTAGCTGCGAAAAATCGCGACACTACTCAGCCTTACTTCCGGTGATCAGCAAACTCTGCGGCTTCTTTAAGCTCGCGATCCGCTGCGTCAATCAGATCCTTTGCCTTTTGCGCATGACCTCCAAGCTCATCTTTGTTCTCTTTCTGAGCTTCGTCGATCTTTCCATAAGCTTGTTGAAGGTGATGCTGCGCCTCCGAAAGATTTGGATGCCTGTGGGAGTCAATATTGACGACCGGACCTTGGGCGAGGGCGAATCCACCGAAGACCAAAGCCCCTCCCACCATGAAGCTCAACACTAGATTCCTGCTTTTCATGACGAATGTCTCCTCTATGCTCTATGGCTTTGACGTGTGTTGCTGAGGGCTGAGTAAGAGGATTGTATTCGATTTGCAGGAAGATAGGATTGAAAAACGAACGAGTAGCGGTTCGGTCGGACTCGAAAATTGGGCAGAGCTATAGTTTGCAAATGGGAATTGCAAAAGCATGAGCAGCTTGTCTTTTTCGGGGGTTACGGGATGATAGAAATATCCAGTAGTGGGGCTTCAACCGAGGGGCTTGGGATTTGGAAAGCTGGAATTCTACTGGGTGGGGCTGGCGGCTTCTTCTCTGTATAGCGCTAGCACTGTTTTTTGTCCACGCTGTCGTCCTGATAGCGGTACCGTCGAAGTCCGCCGCTTCGCTGCTTTCCGATTCCATTCAAGTGGCATTTGGCCTGATTGCAACAGTATCGACGATAACGGCCTCCCGCCGGTTGAATCGGTTTGGAAAGCATTTCTGGCTCCTGATTTCAGCATGTTTCCTGTTGTTGAGCGTGGCTCAGCTTATGGCCGCGTACTACAACAACTTCGCGCACCTTCCGCTGCAGACACCATGGCCGAGCGACGTGCTTTTCTTTGTGTGCATGGCGCCTGCATTTATGGCGTTGTTCCTCGATACGGAACGCGGATTGGAGTGGAAGAATTGGCCGCGCATTCTGGATCTTGCACAGGTCGTGATCCTGACCGTAGCAGCTCACCTGCTCCTGTTTGCGCCGCCCGAGCACTGGAAGATGGGCGGAGGAGCCCTAGCCAGACTGACATGGCTACCGGACGCGGCGCGAGACGCACTTCTGGTGGGAGCGTTCGCGTTGCGCGCGACAATGTCGCGGCAAAGGCTGGCGCGGAACCTCTATGGAAGGATGGCCATCTTTTTCGCACTCTATTTCTGCGGCGAGGTGCCGTACCTCTACTTGCAATCCACGAAGAATTTGCATCCCGGCACGCTATGGGATTTGGCATGGACCTTTCCTTTCGTAGCGATGACGATTCTGGCCGGTACATCGGGACCCTTGCCGGAAGTGGCGGGAGCCGGCGAGCATCCGCGTGGCAAAGAAGATTATCTGGGCCGGTTGGGACTTATCCACATCGTTCCGATGATCTTTCCCCTGGTTGTGCTCCTGATGGCCGCGGGAATCGCGGAGAAGCAGCTCGGGGTTGCGGTCGCAATGGTTCTGGCATCCTTCGCATGCTCGAGCGCGCGAATTATTTTCAGCGAAAGGCTCCGGCGCCAATCGGACCAAGCGCTGGAAGAAAAGAACGCGCTGCTCAAATCCATCTTTGAAGGCACTGGCGATGCGGTGTACATCAAGGATTTGGAGGGGCACTACGTCATCGTTAATCCGGCGTTTGCGAAATACTTTGGGAAACCGGTTGAGGAGATAGTGGGAAAAACGTCGGCGCAGTTGTTCGATTTCGCGACAGCGAGGCGGCTCTCGGAAACCGATCGGTTGGTGATCGAAACCGGCCGGGCACAAACATTTGAATACGAACTGCCATTGGTCAATGGAACGCGCGCATTTTTGGTGATGAAGAGTCCGTTTCAAGATGGCCAAGGCAAAACGATTGGAGTCATCGTGGTGTCTCGCGACATCACGGAATATCGTGCGATGGAGGAACGGTTGCGCCAATCGCAAAAAATGGAGGCCATCGGCACACTGGCAGGCGGTGTGGCGCACGATTTCAACAATCTCTTGATGGTGATCGCGGGCTATGGCTCCGTGCTGAATGAAGGGTTGGCAGCAGAACCGAAGCTGCGCGGCCACGTCGAACAGATACAAAAAGCCAGCGACAGAGCGGCGGCGCTCACAAGGCAATTATTGGCGTTCAGCCGCAAGCAGACTATTCAGCCTGTGCCCCTAAACCTCAACGCCGCAGTGAGCGGCGTGGAAAAGCTCTTAAGGCGGCTCATCGGCGAGAATATTTCGATAGTGACGCATTTGGACCCCGAGCTCGGATCGGTGAGGGCCGATGCCGGGCAGATCGAACAAGTGATTCTAAACTTAGCGGTGAACGCCCGCGATGCAATGCCAGACGGAGGCAAACTGATTCTGGAAACGAAACACCGGGAGATCGGCGCGGGGCGAAACGGCCACGCAGACACAATCAAGTCGGGACTTTATGTGGAACTGAGCGTGAGTGATACGGGAATCGGAATGGATGCGCAAATCCAAGGGCACGTATTCGAACCCTACTTCACAACAAAACCCTCTGGAAAAGGAACCGGGCTGGGCCTCTCTACGGTGTATGGGATCGTGCAGCAAGCCGGAGGTTACATCAGCTTTTCCAGCAAACCAGCAGAAGGCACGACATTCAGCATTCTTCTTCCACGCATTGATTCGGCGCAAATGCCAAGCTCATCATCAGATTTATCAGGGGTGTCTTATTCCGGCGCGGAAACCGTGCTTCTGGCGGAAGACGAACCGGCGGTATGTGATCTCGTGCGCGCCATTCTAACCGCGCGCGGATATACGGTTCTCTCCGCTCGCTTACCTCAAGAGGCGGAGAGGATTTCTGAGACACATCAGGGAAGAATTGACCTGCTGCTGACAGATGTCATCATGCCTGGAATGAGCGGGGCGGAACTTTCCAAACGGATTATGATGCGCATTCCCGGCATAAAAGTGCTATTCATGTCCGGGTACATCGACGATTCGGTTATGCGCCAGGGTATCAGCGAAAATGAGACGGCCTTTCTGCAAAAACCATTCACGCCGATGAGTCTGGCAAAAAAAGTACGGGAAGTGCTGGACGGAGCTGCCGTCCGCTAAAAAATACCTCTCAAGATGCGGCGGCTGTGGAAGTTGCCGGACGGTAATGGCCAGGGACGGCTCGAAGCGCGATGGCCAAGCGATTCCACGCGTTGATCGTCGTTACCACGAGCGTGAGATCCACAATTTCCTTTTCGTTGAAATACTTGCGCACTTCTTCGTAGACAGAATCAGGAACGTGAGTCTCTGACACCAGGGTGACGGCTTCGGTCCAGGCCAACGCTGCGCGCTCCTTGTCGGTGTAGAAGGGCGTTTCGCGCCAGGCATCTAGTTCGTAAAGGCGCTGTTCGGTTTCGCCAAGGGCGCGAGCGTCTTTCGAATGCATGTCGATGCAATACGCACAGCCATTGATTTGGGAAGCGCGCATTTTCATAAGGTGAATTAGGCGGTTCTCGAGGCCTGATTCGGCGAGATACTTTTCGAGTGCATACATAGCCTTCTGGGCTTCCTGTGCGTATCTCCTGGCATCAATCCTGGGTTCCATAAAGGATCTCCTTTGTCATTGGCGAGCCTGATTGCAAACGTGACGGCATGAATGACCAACAATGGGCGCGCCAATCTGTTCCATTTGGATGGATGATCGGAGACAGCGCGTGGGTATACGAGAGTAGAAAAAAACTGTGCGTCTTGCTGCCAATTTGGCGGGGTTAGCGGCGAGCTCGATCTTTGCGAACGGCTTCGTCGATGAGGGCGTCGAGCTCGTTGCGAGTCAAAGAAACGTGAGCGCCGGAGGATTCACCGGTGTCGTTAGTTTCCGGAAGCTCAGCGCCACCGCCCGGAGGCGGCGTGACGAAATATCTGGCGCGGGCAGCCATCAGCTTAGCGACTTCACGGCTGGAGAGAAGGACGGGGCCGCCAGCCAATTCCGCGGAGAGCACGATCTTGGCAAAGTGCTCGATGGTTTCCATGCGGAAGAATGCCGTTAGAAGGTCAGGACCGCAGGTAACCGCGCCATGATTCGCCAGGAGCAATGCATCGTAGTGCGGGACGAAGGGTTCTATCGCATCGCTGAGTTCCGGAGTCCCGGGCGTGGCGTAGCGCACGAGTGGGATTTGTCCGAGGCCGATGATCACTTCCGGCAAGAGAGCTTGATTTAGGGAGCGCCCGGCAGCGGCAAACCCAGTGGCCGTCGGCGGATGCGCATGACAGATCGCATTCACATCGGGCCGCATGCGGTAAAACAGCAAATGCATCGCGATTTCCGAAGAAAATTTCCGCTCGCCTACGAGCTGGCGGCCTTCGAGATTGGTGATCACTAGGTCTTGAGGCTCGAGCATGCCTTTGTTCATGCAAGTGGGAGTGGTAAGGATACGATTTTCGTCGAGGCGGACGGAGATGTTGCCTTCGCAGGCTACGATGAAGCCGCGGTCGTACATCCACTTCCCCGCGGTGCAAATTTCACGGCGGTGCTGTTCTTCGCTTTTCTCGTGGGTGGGCCAGAGAGAGTTGTTAGCCATTGCGTACACGTCTTTCTTGCCCGGAATTTTCTCCGGGCCTTTGCTCTGCCCCCAGCAAAGTAAAGTCAGGGCCTCTGAACGGCCGGAATCCAGAGGCGCAGAGTATCACACTAGGCGTAGATTCCGCGCAATTTTAGCGCGCTGCCCACACGGTCAATAGCCAGCATATAAGCGGCGATGCGATTGTTCACTCTGTGCGTTTCCGCGTAACGGACCACTTCGTCGAAGGCGTTTTCCATCACGTCGAGAAGGCGCTCATTAACTTCGCTTTCGCGCCAGAAGAAGCCTTGGCGATCCTGTACCCATTCGAAATAACTAACGGTGACGCCACCGGCGTTGCCAAGAATATCCGGCACGGTGAAGATGCCTTTAGCATCGACAATCGCGTCGGCTTGCCAGGTGGTAGGACCGTTGGCGCCTTCGCAAAGAATACGGGCCTGGACCTGGTGAGCGTTTTGTTCGGTAATTTGATTTTCAATGGCAGCGGGGATGGCGATTTCGCATGGTTGGAAGAGAACGTCGCGGGCGGACATCTTCGTACCGCCAGCAGGAAAATCCTGGAGAGCATTTTTTTGCGTGTAGACCCAGTCGATCACTTTGGTAACGTCGAAGCCACTTTCGTTGTACAAGCCGCCGCCGATGTCGGCCAGGCCCACGATTTTGTACCCCGCTTTTTGCATGAGTTGGGCAGCCAGAGAACCAACATTGCCGAAACCTTGGACGACGACGCGGCAGCCATCCTTCTTGATCCCGAGCTTGTCGAGAGCTTTGTCGCAGCAAATCATCACGCCACGGCCAGTGGCTTCGCGGCGGCCTCTGGAGCCACCGAGCTCGATAGGTTTGCCGGTGACGACGGCAGTTGTGGCTTCGCCGACGTGCATTGAGTATGTATCCATAACCCAAGCCATGGTCTGCTCGTTCGAGCCAATATCGGGGGCGGGAACGTCACGCTCCGGACCGAGCCAGTCGGCGAGTTCCGCGGTGTAACGGCGGGTAAGGCGTTCCAACTCGCCTCGCGAAAGTTTGCGCGGATCGCAAATGATGCCACCTTTGGCGCCACCGAAAGGAATGTTCACTACCGCGCACTTCCACGTCATCCATGTAGCAAGAGCGCGCACTTCGTCGATAGAAACATCAGGAGCAAATCGGATGCCGCCTTTGCCAGGGCCGCGAACGGTCGAATGAAGGACGCGATAGCCGACAAAGACTTCAAGTTGCCCGTTGTCCATGCCAACGGGAATGTAGAGAGTGATTTCTTTTTTGGGATATTTTAGATAGCGGTAAAGCCCTTGCTCGAGTCCCAGTTTTTGCGCGGCTACTTCGAAACGCGCTTCCGCGTTCTGGTAGACATTCATCTCTTCGGGTACTGGGGCTTGCGACATGCGGGACTCTCCTTTGAGGCGCGAGGGCAGCAAAGCAATCAACAATTCGTAGTCCGGCCGTGAAAGAAAATCCGGACCGATTTGCAGGCCGAAAGAGAGGGCTGGCGGGCTACCCCGTTGGATGCTACTGAAATTGCCGGTCCGCCAGACTCGCTTTTGGCCGGGCCGCCAGTATACGAACCTGTTCCCTCGGCTGCAAGCGAGCGGGACTTTTCATGCTACTTAGGAATAATTCCGATCAGCGGCCGAATCATTTCGCGTCAAGACAGGAATTTGAGAGTTTCCGCGATGAGATCGGAAGTCCCCTGGTTAGGATCTCCGGGGCTATCGAACTCCATGGAACAGTAGCCCTGGTAATTGCTGTTTTTCAGAATACCGAAAGTTTTCGCCATGTCCGCGTGGACTAGTTGTCCCTTTTCATCGGCTTCCATGGCTTTAACGTGGCAAATGCTATAGGCGTGTTTGAACATCGCCTCGATGCCTTTGTAGGCGTAGTCCGTTTTGCCGGTCATCAAGGTATTCGCGAAATCTGGATTCGTGTGCAGCCATGGACTGTTCACTTTTTCGATGATGCTGACGATGAAAAAGGGATCTTCGCTCACGGGATTGTCGTTCTCAAGATTTACAAGAATATTTTTCGTAGCACCATATTCCGCTACGCGCAGAAGAGTGTCGGCAGCGCGATTAAGATCGGGACTGCAATCCTTGGCCGACGGCATACTGGTGCGGACGCTTGGCGAGCCAACGGTGGCGGCTATGTCGATCCATTGTTTGCTGAAGGAAATGGCTTTTTCGCGCTCTGCCTTGTCTAACGCGTAAGGACTGTGCGCGCCGTCAACCGCGATGTTTACGATCGCGCCGCCGGATTTGTCGACAGTTGAGCGAAGGTCGTTTAGATATTTCGCATTGAGGGAACGGAAATGTTCGCTCCACGGTTCGATCTTATTAATGTTAAATTTCGATTTAACGAAATCCACGAAATTTTTCAAATCCATCTTGGGAATTGTGGTGGGGTTGGGCTTATCGTGAGCACCTGCGATGACTTCGCGGAAAGGGTACGAGGCGATGGCAATGCGATCGCGAGGCGCGGAAGGAAATTGCAAGCTGGGGCCGGAGTTCGCGGCGATGGCGATCTTCAAGCTTGGCCATAGCAGGGTTGTGGCTGCGGTGGCAGCGGACTTCGCAAGAAAATGTCTTCGAGTCGTGAGCGGCAAAGTGGCGCCAGTCTAGCAGAATGAGCCTCGGTACGCTATGAAGTGAGTTCGACGAAATTGGGCATGTCTTAATCTTTATCTTTGGGTCGTAAATGGTAACCGCGAGTGCTGCGAAGCTGCTCTGCTATAATCCGAGCAATTTTGCAGAATGTGGATTTCCGGAGATGAACAATGAAACGCACACTCCTATTACTGTTCGGATTTATTCTGTTGGTTACACCAGAAACAGTCCTCGGCCAATCACCCGCTGATTTGCTTTCCGAACTGACAAAACCTCATGACTACGTCTTAAAACGAATTTCGAGTTACGACCGAACCGGAGGCAACGACGACTACCGTCCGCTTGTTCCGGGAGAGACGTTAACACTGCTCGATGAAGCCGGGCCAGGCGAAATTTCGCATGTGTGGATTACCATCGCGAGTGATGAGAGGTTTCACCTGAAAAAAATGGTACTGCGCATGTACTGGGATGGCGAGACTTCGCCGAGCGTGGAGGCCCCAGTTGGCGACTTCTTTGGGTTGGGACTTGGAGAATATTTTCTTTACCAATCCGCGCCACTTTCGGTGGGAGGAGACAAAGCTCTAAACTGTTTTTTCCCTATGCCATTTCAAAAACACGCACGCATCACGCTTACGAACGAGGGCCGGCAACGAGCTGAGGCGATTTACTGGAACATAGATATGCGCGCCTACAAAGTGCCCCTTCCTGCTGATACGTTCTATTTTCATGCTCAGTACCAGCAAGCGACTCCGAACAAGGCGTTCCCCGAGAACAAAATCAATCTAGATGGCAAGGAAAATTACGTTTGGATGGAAACGACAGGACGCGGCCACTTCGCGGGAGTGACAATGTCCGTTCTCGAAAATCAGGATGGCTGGTGGGGTGAGGGCGACGATATGTTTTTTGTGGATGGCGAGAAGCTACCGTCGATCAACGGGACGGGTTCGGAGGATTACTTTCTGGGGGCGTGGGATTTTGGAGGGAAGCCATTTGCTTACTCGCTATTCGGAGCGCCGGTTGTTGGCGCAGAACTCCAGGGCGGAAGATGGTCCGTCTATCGCTTCCATCTGGATTCACCAATTCCGTTTACGAAATCTCTGCGCGCCACGATCGAACACGGACATGCCAACGATCGCGGCGACAATTTCTATTCAGTAGCGTACTGGTATCAGAACGAACCTCACGGAACTTTTCCGACACTGCCAGCCGTGGAGATGCGGCTACCGCGCGTCTTTCCTGTTTCTAATGCCCAAAAATAAATAGTGGTAAGGCGGTCAGACGTGACTAAAGCGTCCGGGCGAAGGTGAATGAACTATTGTGGACGGAACTTCATTGTGACCGTCAAGTGCATCGACACCGCTTTGCCATCGAGGGATGCCGCCTGATACTTCCACTGGCGCAGAGCGGTCATTGCCGCTTGATGCAAGAGCGCGGGGCCGGAAATGACGTTCATCGTCGTGACGTGTCCGTTCGCGTCAATCAACGCGTCGATGAGTACATCGCCGTAGATATGCTGGTTTTTGGCCATGACCGGATAGGTCGGAGCCACGGAACTAAT
>Ga0210391_10001068_pt1 | contig 25776 bp, 21 predicted proteins | sample IncBWC12OmetaG_FD_160573 | JGI IMG/M metagenome (GOLD analysis project Ga0210391, IMG submission 160573) | Forest soil microbial communities from Barre Woods Harvard Forest LTER site, Petersham, Massachusetts, United States - Inc-BW-C-12-O ... | reverse complement strand
AGTCACCGCCTTCGATATTGCGGTTGTCTACGGCCAGATACAGCGGCGTCCAACCCCCCTTGTTGGCCAGATTCACATTGGCGCCGTGCTCGATGAGGAACTTCGCCATTTGATAGTTCGAGTTGTGCGTGGCGGCCAACAGCGGACTCCAGCCGTAGCGGGTTGTCTGGTTCACATCCGCGCCACCCTCCAGCAGCGCGCGCGCGGCATCGATGCTGCCGCTGCGGGCGGCATAAACCAACGCAGTGAACGCACCGCCATCGGGTTCACGCGCGGGGGGACGGCGGCCGCGACTGGCGCTTACAGGGACCGGATTGCCACTCGCATCGGCAACCGCGGCGCCATCTGCGTCCAGAGTCACTTCTCCACCCACACCGGCCCCGTGGTTGCCGCCGGCGCCGGCCACGGTAACGAAACCCAAGCCCCGGCGTTCGATCCCTTTGCACAAATCGGCATCGGGAGTATTTTTCGCACTCGCGCCAAACAGCATTTCGCGCTGGATTCTCACCTGTTGCAGATCAGGTGTCTTCGCCTCGCACAGCACCGCGATGGCCTGCTGGCGTACGGCGCGGCGGGGATCTTCGGAGTTACCCAATGCAGCCGTGCGCCCATCGCGCAGGACCGGCTTGGACACGGCCGCCACGTTGGCGCCGTGCTGGATCAATTCCTTCAGCACCTCGGCATGGCCCTGGTCGGCAGCCTGCATCAACGCAGTGGTACCGCGTTCGGTTTCACTGGCATTCACATCGGCGCCGTGTTCGAGCAATGCATGCACGGCATCGACATTGCCCGAGCGTGCGGCCAGCATCAGCGGACGGCGGCCAAGCGGCAGCTGTTCGTTGGCATCGGCACCACCCTTGAGCAAGGCTTGAATCACGGCGGCATCACCGCGCGCCGCTGCCAACCATAGCGGCGTGGCGCCATCGTGGTTGGCCAAGTCCGGTTTGGCCCCGGCCTTCAGCAGCAGTTCGGCCAGTTTTGCGTCGCCGCGATAGGCGGCCCATTGCAGCGCGGTGGCCCCATCCGCCTGTTGCGCATTCACGTCGGCGCCGTGTTTCAGCAGGCGCTCGACTTCCACTTTGTTGCCCATACTTGCGGCATCGGCAACCTCAGCCTGCGCGAATGCCGCGCCGGCCATCGCCCAGAGCAACACGGCAGTGAGGGTTTTCAATGCGAGGCTACGCATGCTGTTGCTCACCGACCCCCTCACACCAGCCCGGGCAGAGGTCCGGTGCTATCGCCAAAGCTGTCGCGGTGGATGTCGAACTGGTCGAGAATGCTCAACAGCAGGTTGCCGGTGGGTACCTGCTTGGTCGGAAACGCCAGATGGCGGCCGCCCTGCAGTTGGCCGTAGTTGCCGCCGACCAGGATGTGCGGCACGTCGTAGTGCACGTGCTGGTTTGGGTTGCCCATGTTGCTGCCGTACAGCAGCAGCGAATGATCGAGCAGCGAGCCGTCGCCATCGTTGGTATTAGCCAGTTTGTCGACGAAGTAGGCCAGCACCTTCACGTGATACTGGTTGATCTTCGACAGTTGCCTGATCAGATTCGGATCCTCACCGTGGTGCGAGCCGCCGTGGAATCCCAGCGTCGGAGACTCGCATTCCGGATAGACACGGCCGGTCAGGTCGCGGGCGAACAGCATGGTGCTGACGCGGGTGATGTCGGCCTGGAAGGCGAGCGTCAGCAGGTCGAACATGATCTTGATGTGCTGATCGAACGACTGCGGAATGCCCGGGGGCACTGCGAAATTATCCGGTGCGGCGTTGGTCGCCTTGGCGGCGATCTGCATACGGCGCTCGATTTCGCGCACGTTGTCGGTGAAGGCATCCAGCCGTGCACGGTCCGGCACACTGATCGCAGTGCGCATACCTTTGATCTTGTCGTTGACTGAATCGAGGATGCTCTGGTCACGCTCGCGGCGCTGTGCGCGCTGCTCGGCGGTGCTGCCGCTGCCGAACATGCGCTCGAACACGACCTGCGGGTTCAGTTCCATCGGCAACGGCGTGGTCGGGGATGCCCAGGCGATCGTGTTGGTATACACGCAGCTGTAACCTTCGCCGCAGTTGCTGGAACCCGAACCCGGGTCTTCCACCGAAATTTCCACTGACGGCAGCAGCGTTTCCTGCCCGTACCTGGCGGCGATGACCTGATCGATGGTCTGGCCGGCGTAAACGTCGGCACCCGAGGTCTTGCGCGGTTTCTGCGCGCACAGGAACGCGGCAGCGACCCAGTGATCGGCACCGGTTTCACCCGGAGGCGGCTCGGATGAGCGCGAATGCAGACCGGTCAGAATATTCAGGTGTTTGCGGAACGGCTCCATCGGTTTCCAGATGAACGGCAGTTCGTCAGGCAATGCGCCGACTTTCTCGGGGATCCAGTAGCCTGGCGCCGCGCCGTGTGGCACGAAGCCGCCGAAGAAACGCGGCGGTGTGTTCGCTGCAGTCTTTGCCTGTGCCGTCATGGCCGGGATCATTGCATCCAGCAAAGGAAGGGCAAGCGCGGTGCCGACTCCGCGCAGCACGGCGCGACGGCTGATGTGCTTTTTGGTAATGAACACGGGTTTACTCCCCCTTCATCGAATTTGCGGCGGACAGCGAAACTGGGGCTGATTTCATGTTCATGGTGAAGGCCGGACTCTGGACCACACCCATGATCAGCGATGAAAACCGGTAGTTGTCCTTCGCCGCATTGTGTGTCAGCGAGCGGACCAGTGGCATATCGTTGTAATCGAGGCCCCGACCGATGGCATAGGTCAGCAGGTTTTTGGTCACCACTTCCACGAACATCTCCTGCTTGCGCATCGCGAGGTCGCGCAGCCCCTTGATGCCCTCGACGCGGGTCCCGTCGGTGACGATGCCGAGCGAATCGATCGGGGTGCCCACTTCAATTGTGCGCCACTCGCCCACGGGGTCGAAGTTCTCCATCGCCAGACCCAGCGGCTCGAACATCTTGTGACAGGTGGCGCAGGTCGGGTTGGTGCTATGGATTTGCAGGCGCGCACGCATGGTCTTCGGGGTTTCACCGGTTTTCTGGTCCAATTTGATCACCACGCCAGGCGGCGGATCCGGCGGACTTACGCCGAAGAAGGTCTGCAGGAACCATTTGCCGCGCTTCACCGGCGAGGTACGCGCCGCCTCAGACGTAATGGTCATCAATGCACCCTTGCCCAAGAGGCCTCTGCGCATGTCCTGATCGGGCCCCAGTTGGACTCGACGGAACTGCGGGCCGTAGATGTCGGGGATGCCATAGTGCCGGGCGAGACGCTCGTTGACGAAGGTGTAATCGGCCGTCAGCAGATCGGTGACGCTGCGGTCTTCCTGGATGATGCTGGCGAAGAACAGTTCTACTTCGCGCTTGAACGCATCGCGCAGTGTGCTGTCGAAATCGGGGAACAGATTCACCGCCGGCTCGCTGGCGGCGATGCCGCGGATATTCAGCCACTGGCCGGTGAAATTCTGCACCAGCGCCTGCGAACGCGGATCGGCGATCATGCGATCGACCTGCTGCTTGAGTACTTTGGGCTCGTGCAGCTTGTTGGCGGAGGCGAGAGTGATCAGCTCCTTGTCAGGAATGCTGCTCCACAGGAAGAACGACAGACGCGACGCCAGTTCGAGGTCGCTGATCCGGTAGGGGGTGCCCGCCGCTACTTTGGCCGGCTCGATCTCGGCGCGGTAGATGAAATCCGGATCGGTCAGGATGCGCTGGATCACCGCTTCGATGCCGCTGTCGAAGTTCCCGCCCTGTTCACGTCCGCTGCGGTAGAAAGCGGTCATTACCTTGATGTCGGCGTCGCTGGCCGGACGGCGGAACGCCTTCGTCGTCAAAGTAGTGATGATCTTGTGTGCGCAGTTGGCTTCCTCGCTGACCTTCTTCGGATAGCACTCGAAAATCGTGCGTCGGCTCTGCGTATCGGTGGCCACCCTGCCCTTGAACGGACCTTCGATGAACACTTGGCCCACGTGCGGGTAGAACGTGTAACCGGATATCGAGCCGGGCGAGTTCATCGTGCGCTGGAACGATCGGTTGATTGCGGTGTCGGGCAGATCGCTGGTGGCGAGGAACGCCACGCCGATGCGGTGAAAGCCGGCCTTGATAGGCAGCGCCGGCGTCTTGCCACCGTCACCGCGTTTGGTGGCGATTTCCTTGTCCCAGTCGTACAGGTACACGCGCTTGCCATCGACGGTGACTTCCAGCTTTTCGCCTTTGACATTGCCGAGTACCGCGGTGAAGTAACCGGTCATGCCCTTCACGGTAAGCGTGTACTCGCCGTCGGCGGGGAATTCGTGTTCGATCAGCATGCCGCCGCGGGTGCCGAACGGCAGACCTTCGACATATTCGTTCTGGCTGGTGTCGTGCGGCGCATCGAATACAGCCAGGGTCGGCGCAGTTTCGGTGCCGATGGCCAGACGGCTGATGTTGCCGGCAGCCGACAGATACGCCTCCAGCAACGCCGGCGAGGTGGTCAGCGTGCCGGCCATGTTGTCGAAGCCGTGACTGGAGTCGTCGGACGGCAGGAACTTGGCGGCGTCGATGTCGAGCGCCAGCAGATCGCGGATGGCGTTGGTGTATTCGGTGCGGTTGAGGCGGTGCAGGCCGGGCGCCAGCGGATGGGGACCCTTGGTGGCGGCAATCTTGTCGATGTTCTGTTCCAGACTCTGCGCCAGCTCCTGCACGGTTTCGTAATCGGGGCGGTCCTTGCCCGCCGGCGGCATCATCCCGGCGCGCAAGCGTTTGATCATCTTCTCACCGATTTGCGGCCTTTCGGCGATGCTGGCCGCATCGGCGAATTCCAAATCGACCCCGCCAGCAAAGTCGCTGGAGTTGTGACAGGTGGCGCAGTACTTATCGATCAGCGCTTCACTGTCCACACCCCCGTCGTGGGCAACGGCGGCTGGCGTGAAAATGATGGCCCCCGCGAGGATGAACATGCCCCGGGACGCGGCCTTTAGCTGACTCATTAACCGCATAACATTCCTGCCCAGCAACGATGACTGAGGAAGCATCGTCAGTCGACTATAGCGGGTCTAGCGGGTATGGCCCCCTGCGGCGACGCCAGCCAGGCCCTTTCTTCCGAGGTCAGATTGTAAGTACCTGGGAAGCAGAGATCCGGCTTGCTCAATGCACAACACCTTTAGTTCGCAGGGATGCGATTTTGACCTTGATCCGAGCCGGAAGCCTAATTGGCCTACTGGACGTAATCTCGGCGTTTGCCCGTGATCAGCCGAGGCGTAGCTAGCCATGCCGCCTACACACCGCTTACACGCGGAAAAAAGCTGCTGAAAAGGGCTCGACTCAATCCCTTGACCTCTGCACTTTGAGATCGGTACTTTGGCGAAAATAGGTTTTATGTTCAATAAGTTAGCTACGTAGCCCCGCTGCAATCGGCAGCACCAGGCACAACTGGGCACCACTGATTCGCGCACATCTCCCGCCGCCGTCGGGGTCAGAATGGGCTCACCGCCCGATGTGGGGTACGATGTGGACTCGGCTCTACATTGACCTCCACATATGAAGACCATCCAGATGACTATCGACGAGCACCTCCTAAAGAGCGTCGACAAAATGACCAGAGCCCGAAAGACCACTCGCTCGGCGTTCATTCGCAATGCCCTCGAGGCCGAGATCCAGCGCCAGCAGATTCGGGATGAGGAGATCCGGCATGCCGCAGGCTATGCAGCCAAGCCCGCCATTCCCGGCGAATTTGACACCTGGCTCGGCGAACAGGACTGGGGCACCCCGTGAACCGCGGTGACGTGTGCTGGTATACGTTCAAGACTCCCGACAAAAGGCGACCCGTGCTCATCCTGACACGCGACTCCGCCATCGCAGTGCTGCACTCGGTCAGCGTTGCACCCATCACTTCCACGATTCGAGGTATCCCTACCGAGGTCGTGCTGACGGAGGCCGATGGCGTGCTAAGCACGTGCGCAGCGAACTTCGACAACATCCAGACGGTGCCGAAGAGTTATATCGGTGAGCGCATTGCCCAGTTACCTGGGAGAAAGATGAAGGAGGCAGCAGCAGCTCTGTCTTTCGCGCTCGGTTTCGACTATGCCTGATCGGGCATCTGCTGCGGGGGCTCCGGATCCAGGCTCCGCCATAAAACCGATCGGAAGTGAGCGCCCTATGCCGATCTGGCAGGCTGCCCGCGACGGCCGCCGACCCGGAGCAACCGCGCCCAAAGTGACTAACGCAGGGCGGCAAACGCGGCCGGCGTGAAGTCGGCAATCTGGTCGAGGTGATCTTGCCGCACCTTCTCAAGCCACGCAGGATCCTGCAGCAGCGCGCGTCCAACTGCCACCAGATCGAACTCGCCGCGCTCCAGCCGCGCGAGCAGTCCGTTCAGCGGCGTAGATTGGGCGCTCCTGCCCCTTAAGGATTCGTAGACGTCACCAGACAGGCCGACCGCGCCGACTGTTATCGCGGTCACCCCTGTGAGCTTCTTCGCCCAGCCAGCAAGGTTCAGATCCCCATCGACCTCAGGGAAGGCGGGCTGCCAGAATTTTGGCTGCGAGAGATGAAAGGCGTCCGCACCCGCTTCGACGAGCACGGAAAGCCATTGTTCCAGCGCCTTTGGCGTCTCGGCAAGCCGTGCATTGAAGTCTTTTGGCTTCCACTGCGAAAGGCGAAGAATCACCGGGAAGCCGGGGGTGACTACCGACCGGACCGCCTTCAGAATCTCCACCGCGAAGCGGGAGCGTTCAACGAGCGTCGAGCCACCATAAACGTCGGTGCGCAAGTTGAGGTGGTCGTAGAAGAACTGATTGATGAGGTAGCCGTGGGCGCCCATCAGCTCTATTCCGTCGAACCCGAGTCGTTCGGCATCCGACGCTGCGTGCGCGAAGGCATCGATGGCGTTGGCCACATCAGATTCGCTCATCGGCTGACCAACCGGCTCGCCTGTCACCGAAAGCCCCGACGGACTCTCATATGGAGCAGGTGGTTTCCAGTCCGGTACCGAGGCCGACCGCTTATGCCCCACATGAACCAGCTGCGGTACGATGCGCCCACCCGCTGCGTGAACCTCGTCAACCACCCTCTTCCATCCTGCGAGCGCCGCCTCGCCATGGAAGTGGGGCATGTCAGGTTCGTTGAGTGCGGCCGGGCGGCCGACCCCGGTCCCCTCCGTTATGATGAGACCGACGCCATTCTCCGCGCGGCGGCGATAGTAGCCGGCGACCTGCGCGGTCGGCACTCCGCCCGGAGACCTGGAACGAGTCATCGGCGCCATGACGATGCGGTTCGGTAGGTCGAGAGCGTTCAGCCGATAGGGTTCGAAGAGGGTATCGAGATTGGGCATGGCGTGTCTCGGCGGTGCGAGAGGCAGAAGATTGGCGCCCCGGTCCTCAGACTTGGCCGATGCCACCATCGGCCATCAGATCCGCACCAGTCACATAGCAGCTCTGGTCCGACGCCAGGAAAAGCGCCGCGTTGGCAATCTCCTCGGCACGAGCGAGTCGACCGATGGGGATCATGCCCTTGTACATTTCCACCAGATCCTCGCGAGCCGCGGATTGGGTATCGAGGATTGGGGTGTCGGTGACACCCGGGCTGAGCATGTTCACGCGAATGCCGCCATCCTTGAACTCCGCAGCCCAGGTGCGGGCATACGAACGCAGCGCCGCCTTGGTCGCCGCATAGGCGGTATGGCCAGGAATGCCCATCAGGTGCATGGCCGACGAGACCAAAACGATCGATCCACCCGCTTTCATCATCGGCAGTAACTTCTGCACCAGGAAGACGGGGCCGCGGGCCATGAGGTTGAATGCCTTGTCAAAGTGCTCAGGCGTGAGGGAGTCGATCGGAGCCTGCTCGGTGAAGCCGGCATTCGACACAACGATGTCGAGGACACCCTTTTTGGCTTTAACCGCCGCAGCAACCCGGTCGAGGTCGTTGAGGTTCGCAGCATCTGCCTGGATGGGGGTGACGTTCGGACCGATCAGTCTCACTGCCTCGTCGAGCTGTACCCGCCGACGGCCAAAGATGAAAACGTGAGCGCCTTCGGCAACAAAGCGCTGGGCAATCGCCAGGCCGATGCCGCTGTTTCCGCCACTGATGACGGCTGTCTTTCCTGCGAGGATGGCCATGGGAACCTTCTGTGTCCTTGATGGAACGTGAGAAGCATGCTAATTGCCGCTCGATGGAAAGATAATCCGCTCGTTTTACATGAGATATATTCTCTGAGAGAATTGATGGAGTCTGCGGATGCTTAAGCCGAGCGGGCCGCCTGCCCTTCCGTGATCGGCTCGCCCACAGGGGGTATCCATTGGATCGGCTCCACGAATTGAATTCCTTCATCGCGGTGGTTGAGGCGGGAGGGTTTTCCGCCGCGGCACGCAGAACCGGCGATACTCAATCCGCCGTCAGCAAGGCCATCGGTGCGCTGGAGAAGCGCCTGGGCGTAAGGCTGTTCAACCGCAGCACGCGCAGTGTGACCCTGACGGATCAGGGTCGCCGGTACTACGATCGGGCCAAGCCACTGGTTGAGGAACTGGATGAGGCCGATAGCGAACTGACCAGCAGTACGCTGAACATCGCCGGGCAAATCAGGATTGCGGCCGCGGCTACTTTTGGGCGACTCCATGTTCTTCCGCTCATACCGGAACTTTTGTCACTGCATGCCGGCCTCGAGGTAGATCTGATCCTGTCCGACGGCATGCGCGATATGGTCGAGGATCGGATTGACTTGGCCATCCGCGTGGGCCCCGTCAATGAACCTGATGCCATTGTCCGGCGGGTGACGGGCACTCCCCTAGTGTGTGTTGGCTCTGGTCGCTACTTCGAGCAACACGGAATACCAAACACTCCTGCCGAGCTCGTTAATCACAATTGCCTGGTGTACAGCGGCCTGCTCGAGTCCACCGATTGGCCCTTTGTAGGGCCGCAAGGTCGCTTCAGTGTGTCGGTCCGCGGCAACCTGTCCTCTAACAGCGTCGAAACCATCCGGGCCGGAGTACTGGCCGGAGTTGGAATTGGCCTATTTGCCAAAGTCTCACTTGCCGACGAATTGCGGCACCCGGACGTGATCACGATCCTTGAGGAATTTATCGCTGACTCCAGAGACATAAGTCTCATATGGCCGAAGCGTCGGTACATACCGGCACGCGTGCGTCGCGCGACTGATTTTTTTGCAGCGGCACTTCGGCACCGCATTGAGGAAACGGTCGTCAATCGGCGCACGGAACAAGGCACCTAACCCGGTACTCCCATCCAACACCGATTGTCCATTTCATAACGACCGAGGTTCCTTAGGCGCCCGGATGCGTTTCGGTAGGTGGCCTGCGTCGAGCGGGGCGGGCAGCCAATTGGCACGCTTGCGTGCGACAACGGAAAGCCTGAGCGTTGACTCCGAAGCCATGTCAACACTTGAACCGGGACCGGTACTCTTACGGCGTGACTGCCAGCCGGCCCGGAAAGCCGCGACGCATGGCAGCCTCCGAACCGAATCCGCAATGCCGCGCAATCCGTTTGACTGCCAAACGTGACTCCAACAGCATATTCTGCGCGGCTTCCAACCTCAGTCGCTCGATGACACGCGCAGGCGGCTGGCCGCTGGCCTCTACATTGTGCCGACTGAAACTGCGCTCGCTCATACCGGCGCGATTGGCAAGAATCGAAAGCGAAAGATCTTCTGCAAGTAGTGTGCTGAATCTGTCCTCTGTTGCCCGCAATGCAAGGGAGGCGCTGATCTGTGCCGATCCTCGGAGCGCCTGCGAAATACGACCATGTGGCGCGCCACCACGAGCGCCAGATCGATTCCGACCGTCACGCCGGCTGAAGTTAGCCTTCAGCAGCCCGGCGGCGGTTGGGGGCGTGAGTTCTCCTGACTCATTGTTCCTGCTCCGCCAGTGCTCCGTAGCCGTTTTGCAGGATGGGCCGAAGCGCAAGAACCAGCGGTATAATGACGGCAGCCGTCAAAGCCGCAGCGAGAATGCCGATGGTCCGATTGGAGTGGTCGGCGAGTGCGCCATAGGCGATCGGTGCAAGCGCGCCGGCGCCAATGACGCCTGTGTAGAACAGCGCGAATCCGCGTCCGACGTCCCCCTTTGGGGCGAGGTCCGGCACCGTCCCATACAACACGGATGAGGTGCCGTTGAGTACGATGCCAAGCAGTGGAAGTACGGCGAGCATCGGCGCGAGCGGGAGCCGCAAAGTCGCTGTTATCAGCAGCGCGGTTGCAGCTTCCGTAGCGATCACGGTCCACACGACACCCAAGTGGTGGCCGAGCCAGCCGCAAGCCGCCTTGCCGAGCGCTCCGCCGACGAACAGCAAAGCGAGACCCAGACCAACCGCCGCGCCGCTTCCGCCGCGGGCATGCAGCAGAAACGGCAGGAACAGCAGATAGCCCATCCGTGTCGCCGTATCGAGCGCCCCGATGCTCACCAGCAGACCGAACCCGCGACTGCCGTGTTGCTGTGCCGGGGACTTATCTGCGACCGGCGCCATGAAGGGTTGCCGGGGCACGAGGACCAGCAGCGCGACTGCCACGGCCAGTCCGATGCAAGCCATGATTGCGACGACCGGGCGCCAGCCCGCGACCGGCAACAGCAGCGCGACCACGGCGGGAAAAGTGGCCTTCCCGAGATCGCCGGTGAAGTTATAGATGCCTAGTGGCCCCCGCGAGCCCTGTCCGTAGGTGGTGGTCACTAGGAGTGAGGCGCGCGGATGCTGCACGCTCGATCCGACGCCGGCGAGGATCAGGCCTGCACACAGGCTCGAAAATCCCCAGGGCAGTGCCATGACCAAATAGCCTGCGGCCGCGACAAAGGTCGCCAGCACCAGGGCCGCGCGCGGACTGAGCCGGGCAATCAATCGGTCTCCCGGGACCTGCAAACCGCCCATCGTGCCGTAGTAGAGCGCCCGAACGAGCGCGAGACCGGCATAAGAAAGGCCGAACTGCGACTGCCAGACCGGCAGCAGTGCATACAGTTGATCTGTGTAGCCGTCGTGCAGGATGTGCGCAAGACAGGCACCCATGAGGCTGCGGCTCTTGGGTGCTTGCCGGTCGTGGAGGTTGCTGTGAAGTGACTCGGTTGTCGCGGCGAAGTGCATTGGACGGGCGTTCCTCGATCGAAAGAAAGTCTAGACCCGTGAGTTATTGGAGAATAGAGTGGCAAAACTCACGATACAGGTCAGCTTTTCTCATATATTCGATGCGCCGCCTCCCGCCGCTCAACGCTCTTCGCGTGTTTGAAGTCGCCGCCCGCATGGGGAGCTATGCGGCGGCGGCGACCGAACTCGCCCTGACCCACGGTGCCGTTAGCCGTCAGATATCGCTCCTTGAGCGGTGGATGGGTCGGCGCCTCTTCGTGCGCTCCGGGCGCAGAATGATCCCGACGCCGGTCGGTCGCGCCTTCGCCGCCGAGGTGAGCCGAGCATTCGATCGTGTGACGGCGGCGGCAGAGGCGTGCGGCCGGCCCGGAGCACCTCACATCCTCAGGGTGAGTGCGCCCACGAGCTTCGCGATGCGTTGGCTGATACCCCACCTGGTCACTTTTCATGCCGACCATCCGGATATGGAGGTCGTCGTAACAACCGTCTCCACAGTGCATGAGGAGTTGCGTGGCGGGTTCGACGTTGCCATCCGGCGCGGTTCGGCCAAGCGTAATGCCTGGCCACAATACAGCGCCTCGCATGTCCTCGATGATGTCGATACGCTCATTATGAGTCCGGCTCTCTTCGCGCAACGGCCGATCCGAGATCCGCGCGATGTCGCGGACCACATTCTGCTGGCCAGCGAAACTCGGCCCGGGGACTGGACGGACTGGCTCGATGTCGCCGGCCTCTCCCATTTGGTTGGACACCGGCGACAGGTGTTCGACCACTTCTTCGTCACATTTCAAGCCATCGTCGATAGCGTCGGAATTGGAATCGGACCGCTTCCCTTGCTCTCTGCCGAAGTCGCGGCAGGGCGTATCATCACGCCGCTACCAAATATTACAGTGCCCCGAACAGGATACGTGGCACTCGTCCCATGTAACGCCGACAAGACATTTCCACTCAGGACCTTCATCGATTGGCTTGTCGCTTTGGACAAGCCCCGGGGACTGTGATCAGGCGAACGCCGCTCAGGGAGGGACTCGAACCCTCGACCCCGGCATTATGAGTGCCGTCCCCCAACCGCCATGGCTCAATCGAGACCGGTCCGAGGGTCTCAAGTCCTTGATTATCCTTAGTCCTTAATTCTCATCAACCTTGGGCGGAACGCCCGTCGCAACCCGCATTTGAGAGCACAGAGCAATCACACGGATTTCACACGGGCCGGATGGGCCTGCTGAGTTTGTGTAGGAATTTTTTTGTCAGTGCTCCAACTAAGCGCGGCTCGTTATCCGATCAGAACAGTTTGCGAAATGCGATTCCCACGGTGCGGCCATACGGATCAAGAAACGCTGGCTGATAAATCTCCGGTGTCACGCCGGCACCGTCGTGAATGTCCTGGCGCCTATCGAAGATGTTGCTCAAGGACAGTGTCACGCGCGCGTTTCTGGCCCATATTTTCCTCGGGAAGCGCTGCTGCAAATCGACGAACAACCGGGCGTTGAGGGTTGGCAGAGAGGAGTAGTAGAGCGCGCCCTGGCCGTTGCCACTGTCGGTTACCGTGGTTGCACTGGTCCAGACGCCAGACACTCTGAAGCCGATACCGTTATCGATCACCCCAGCGTTGAGTTGAAACTGATGCCGGGGCTGGCCCCCCGACCCTATCGCGCCGCCATTGAGCAGATCGATCTGAGGACTGCCAGGTGTCAGGCGCACGGTGTCCATGAAATACCAGCTGTGATAGAGCGATACGTCGAGCTGTGCGCCATTCCCACTGCCGAATCCGCCGCCGCCCGCGCGTCCACCTCCGCCGCCACCTCCCCGGCCACCCGGTCCGCCGGGCCCACCGGCTCCCGGCGGCCCTGCACCGCCCAAAGCGCCGGCGCGTGCGCCGGCGCGCGCGCCACCACCACCCGGCCCACCGAATCCCCCACCGCCGCCGCCGGGGGGTCCGAATGGACTGGCGTCTGCTGCGCGGGAGGCGGAAACCACGACCTCCTGCACGCTGTTCGAGTCCGTCGGCGTGGGAGGAGGAGGAGTCGGCGTGGAACTGTCTGTGGCTGCCTGGCCAGCTTGGGTCGCCGAATTCTGCGCATTACATTCCCCGCTGCCCTGCGCATTGGCTTGTCCGTTACCCGGAGCCGTCGCTGTTCCGTCGCCCTGCGGGCTGCATTGTGTGTTGCGCTGCGCATTGGCCTGACGGTTGTTTTGCCCGTTGCCTTGTCCGGCACCCTGCGCGGTGGTCGCTCCATTGCCTTGAGCATTGACTTGATCGTTACCCTGCCCCGTCCCGGTCGCCTGACGTTGACGAAATCCATATGGCGGAGCGAAGCCTGCCGGCGGTCTCGCGCCAGGAGGACGTCGCGGTCGCGTCGGCGCGCGCAGTACCTTGGTAAAATTGAATCCCCAGCGAAGATCGCGACGCGCCTCTTGATAGAAATTCACCGCGCGATCGTCCACCTCGATCAGCTCATCATCGTCGTTACGCTCGAACTGATCCGGGAATGCCGCCTCGATCGCCGAGGTCGCTGTAGTGAGCGAACCGATCGCGTTGCGCGTCACACTATCGATGTAGCTGGCGGTAAAGTTCAGTTTAGTCTTCGGCTTGTCGATAGCGTTCCACGTTGAGCCGAGCTTGAAAACGTGGCGATCATCAGCCTTCAGATCCGGGTTGCCACCGGATATCTGCGTTACCGTATCAGTCTGCCCCAGCACGTAGTCATAAAGGCGGATGTTTGGCGTATTGACCAGAGGCCCGTCGAGTTGTGCCAGCGTCGGCACCTGGTGGTCTTGATTGACAGTCGCTAGGAAACTCAGGCTGGAGACCGGCATCCAATGCAGACCGTAGCCGACGGTGCTGAGATCACCGTAGCCGGATACTTGAGTCAGCCCCCCGGTGACATTGACGCTGGTATCACCAAGGAAGCCGAGAACGTGATTAAGACGGCTGGTGAGCGGATAGTCCACGCTGATCTGCTCGTTCCCCTGCGTGCGGGCGGAGCCGGTACTGACCTGACCCGTACTGGTCGCATCCAAATCACTGAAGTTGGCACCGAACTGCAAGCTGCTCGTGACGTTACCGGCGGGCACCTCGAACAACGTGCCGTTTGCGAGGAAACTGCCGCTACCGGCATTGGTGATCGCGGTCGCGTCCTGGCGGCCTAGCGGACCCAGCAGAGACAGCGGCAGTACCCCATACGGGTTGACCTGGCCAGCATTGATCGCCGTCTGCAAATTGGTCGCCTGGTATGTGCGTTGCGTCTCGGTCAGCGCGTCGCTGTAGTCATAGGTGCCAATAAACGACAATCGCCACCTTTCGGGCAGGTCCGCATTCAGAGTGAGGCCCGCATGGGCGGTACCTGTATTGGCATCTTGATGTAACGTCGCATTCGAAAGATAGCGATCGACCATCGCGTCATCGTCCTCGAGTGCGTATGGTGTGTTCGCTGGGACATCCAGGATGGCAGCTGGAAAGCCGTCCTTCGCCCGCGTAGTTGTATAGGTCGCCATGGCGTTGAATGACCCTTGCAAGGTCTGCGACAGCGTGTGGGAGAAGACGCTATTCAGTGAGTACGTATTGGATGCCGGCTCGAGCGTCCGTGCGTCGCTATCATTGCCGATCGAACCGGTGGGATCGCTGATGGTCCCTGCCGTCGATGAGACGTCGCGGTCGCTCTCGAGAATGGGCTCCTGTGTCCGTACGCGTGCGACGACATTCACCCGGTCGTTGTCATGGATGCGACTGTAGTTCGCGTCCGCCATGTCGGACTCACCACCACCATCAGTGGATTCGCTGCCGGTGAGGTCGAAGACTTTGGCGCGAAAATTACGTCGCAGAATGATGTTGACCACCTTCTGCTGGGCGCCATATCCATATCTCAACGCCACCTCTTCGGGCAGGATGTCGACACGCAGAATCGACTCGGTCGGAAGGTCCCCCACTTCGTTAACGCCCGACACCCGCTTCCCATTGACTAGGATGATCGGCGCCGTGTTGCCTCGACCTTGATCGCTCTGTGTCTGCTGAGCAATATCGTTGAGCAGATCGTTGATCGTGCTGTCGCCATAAGCGGCAATCTGGGCGGGATTGAGTCGGTTCTCGGGTGGAATGTCACCAATCACGGCGCCAGGCACGGCGGCCTCGACGATGACCTCCTCTATTGGCTGATCCCCCTCCTCGTCAGTTTCCGGCGCTGAGGCAGCAGCCTGCGGGGTCGATGGGCTCGGCTCAGCGGCGTGGGCGGAAGCGGGTCGTAGCGCTGCCAAGGCAATCGTGGTGGCCAATGCAACGGGAATTGCGCGCAGAGTGGCTTTGATGGCAAATGAAACTTGACTCATCCGATATCTCTGACTCCAGCGCGCAGAAAGCAGGTCTTCCGGCTAACTCTTATTCAGAGGCTCAATATCCATCGCGATCAGTGACTGCCTGCCAGGTTCTACCGACCGCTCTGCAGCAGGGTCCAATGCCTGCAGCCGTTGGGGTTGACGAGGTAGGCCATAAGCACCGCTGCAGGCACGATAAGTGAGGGCCAAATTCCGTCAAATGTCCCTATGGGTCTTCGATTTTCCAGCAGATGACTGAATGAACGCATTCATCGGAGCAAAGCTTCTTTCCAGCCCCACCACTCTACCGAAAGACCAGCCGTTCGAAATCCATGACGCGCGCTTGCGCGGCTTCATGCTTCGCGTTCAGCCAACTGGTATGCGCTCCTTCTAGACTCGATTTGGCCGTAAGCGCCGTATAGTGCTTGGCAACGCAGATGCGATGATGCCAGAGGACGCAGCGGAGCAATGTAAGAAAATCTTAGGAATCTTATTTGGGGGAAACATTGATGACGACGAACTTGGATTTCTTGTGACGATGTCGACGGTTTGGACCGGCATCTAAATCCACCCAATGGCGCATTGAAGAACATTCCAATTTACGCGCACGTGCCAGCACTCGACGCGTTTAGAAGTGTTTTCGTAGTCCACCCCCACCCACCCCACCGGGATGAGATCAACGTCGACTCCGTCCAGGTCGGGCGTCGCGAGGTATACCGAAAACGTATGCACGTCGCCGGCAGTCTTGAGTTGCGCGTAAAGTTCGGAAAGTCGCAGCTATCTCTCCTGTCACTGTACAACCGAGCGGCGTGCCGTCGCCCTGCGCTCGTGTCGGTCGCAATCGTCGAGTTGTGCTGTGTACTGTGTAAAGGTGGGTACCATTGCGCCGGTCGAAGCGCGGGAGCGATGTCAGAAGGTCCTCGGGAACGTGGAACATGGGCGGCATCCGTTGCACGGTCTCGGCGGAACGGACGGTATAAGCTTTGGAATGTTCATCGCCGACAACCACAGGGTGTGGGTCAATGCGAGTCGCCCAGGCACTGCAGCGGATAGCCGGCCTGCGGCTGGCTGCGGTGCTCAACCGTGCATTCGGTCCTGAGAACCAGTTCGCATCAGGATGAGAAAAGCGAGGCGCTGATCAGCATGTACGTACGCGGCTCGAGCGATTGACATTTTCCACGTAATTTCAATGGGTTAAATTAATTCGGCACTCCAGTTTTCCCTTGAATTCGAACATCGACTCGCTGTGTTCTGGTCAGAATGACTAGATCGCTAGAATCCAGGCAGCTGGCGTCGAAGCCGGCGAAGCCTTCTCAGACAAAGCCGCGGTCCGGGCATTGGCTATTGCAGGACGCCAAGGCTCGCTTCAGCGAACTCGTGCGCAAAGTTCGTAGCGAAGGGCCGCAGCATGTAACGGTGCATGGCCGCGACGAGGTGGTTGTCATTGCCGCCGAAGAATTCCGCCGGCTCAAGGGCAGTCGCACCGGACAATCGCTGATCGACGCGATCCAGTCGTCGCCCAACCGTGATGCCGACATTGAACCTGGACGCATGTCGCTGCCCGTCCGCGACGTATCGCTGTGACCGCATGGCTACTCGATACCAACGTCATTTCTGAGCTTCGCCGCCCGAAGCCTGAACCCAAGGTCGTCGCGTTCGTCCGGGGTCAACCCCTCGAAGCGCTTTACATCAGCGTCATCACTCTCGCCGAAATGCGCTTCGGCATCGAACTGCTGCCGGATGCTGCGCGCCGTTCCGAACTGAACAATTGGCTTGCCCATAAAGTGCGGCCGATGTTCGAGCAGCGCGTATTGGCAGTATCCGAGGACGTTATGTTCAAGTGGCGCCTCCTGGTCGAGGCGGGCCGCAAAGCAGGACATACTTTCTCGCAACCTGACGTTATCATCGCGGCCACCGCGCAGCACCACGGTCTTACGATCGTCTCACGCGACACGAAGGAGTACGACGTCGCGCGGATCGATGTCTTCAATCCTTGGGCGAACTCCCTTCCGGGGTCAATCTAACTCCCGCCTCGTCATGCCGCAGTCACGCAATCTGTATGAATTGCGCCGGGCACTCGATACGCCCGATGGGCTTGCGCATGGGGCAGGTCTTGACAGCGCGGACCCGGAATTTGATCCCCCACCGACGAAAGCAAATACGGATGCACGGCTCCTGCCTCCGCATTCGTCGGAGCTGGCACTCGAGTAGCCGAATAAGATGTGGCGATGACGCGCACGAAAGATGCCATCCATCAGGAACTGGTGCTCGAGCAGGCTAAATTCGCCGAACTTGAGCGCGCCCGCAAGGAGGCACGGACAAAGATCGAATTGCTTCGCTCGGAGCCTATTGCAGCCCAAAAGACAACATCCCGGCCCCTCTCCTTCTCCATCGGTGTGCAATGCAAGGTTCCGAAAACGCCGGCCGACAAGGTCAGCCTGTTTCGGTCTATGTTTCGAGGCCGACTGGACGTTTTCCCTACTCGATTCGTGAGCAAGAAAACGGGCAATCCCGGCTGCGGTCCCGCGTGCGCGAATAAGTGGGAGCCGGGGCTCTGCCTCCTCAAGTCCGGAGGTAAGTGCGGTGATTGCGTGAATCAGGCCTTCATCCCGGTCGATGATCAGATTGTGACGGATCACCTGAAGGGACGACACGTCATCGGCTGCTATCCGCTGCTCGAGGACGCAATACATCGCGGCTCGCGGTGCAGCATGAGTAGACTACCGCGCACGAGCAGTGAGCTGCTAACAATCCCACGTCACCGTTTGATTGGTAGGCATCTATGAACAGTGTTGCACCAGCCTCCCAAAGCCGCCCGTTCCGTGTGCCGTTGCTGATTCTATTGGCATCGCTCTTCGTGACGCTTTTGTTTTTCGTGATCCCCAGAGCACACTACCTTACCGACTTTTCGTTGACCTCATACAGCACCTACTTCTGGCCGCACCGCCGGTTTGGGCTGTTGTTCCACCTGACTGGCGGACTGATCGCAATCACTACGGGTTTGGTGCAAATCTGGTTGGGGTTGACGCATCGCACCGGGACACTCCATCGCACAGTTGGGAAGTTCTACGCTTGTGGTGTAGCCGTCGGAAGCATTGGCGGCTTCTATCTTGGGTTTACGAGTCCCAGCCCGTTTGCCTATAAAGCCGGTTTGATTTCGCTGAATGTGGCGTGGCTCATTACAACCGGCATGGCGCTATATGCAATAAGCACCAAGCGAATTGAGCAACATCGCGAATGGATGCTGCGCAGTTACGTGGTGACCTTTTCATTCGTTATCTTTCGACTATCGACGGTGCTGCTCGGTATCCTCCTATTCGGAAGAGACCCGGCACCGGGAACGCCCGAGTACAGTGAGCTTGCCACCACCATGGCATGGGCTGCGTGGGCGATTCCACTAGTGCTCGCAGAGCCATTGATTCAATTACGGGCGATGCGACGCTTGGCGCTCCGGTAATCAATCCATCGTCCCCAGCTTCGATAGCAACGCCAACGTCTCCCCGATGATGCCGGTGCGAGCACGCTCATCAAAATTGTGAGTTCGCGAAACTCCCGATCGACGAACCTGAGCAGGCACGCGGGATTGCCTGGGGACAGGATTCGATTCTCCGGTTGTGTGAGGGTTGAGAGCCGTGCCGGGGCAGGTCGACCGCGGCCAATTGAGCCGGCCGGTTCGAGACGAAAACGGGGCAGATGGACTTGGGACGGCATCTGGCGGCCTCTGACAGGGTTTGATTGGTTCTCAAGTCATTGACTTTATTGGTGGAAGGGGAGGGACTCGAACCCTCGACCCCGGCATTATGAGTGCCGTACCTTGGCTGCCAAGGCTTGATTGGGATCCGATCGTTGTCCCCAAGTCATTGATTACACTTAACTTATAACTTTCGTCAATCTTGGGCGGCCGGCCGTTGCAACACCGAATGAGCCCACGAGAGCACATGGAAGCACGGGGTAATCACACGGATTTCACACGAACTGACGCCTTGGACCGGGCTGCGGTGCACGGGGTGGCAAACGTGGATTCTCCGGCCGACTTTTACTAGAATATGACTACAGTAGTCATATTCAGGTGAGGCATGCGAAAAATTCAACTGAAAGACGCCAAGGCGAAACTCTCGACTGTCGTAGACGATGCCGTGCAAGGTAAGCCCTCGATCATCACCCGCCACGGCAAACGCGAGGCGGTGCTGCTGTCCTACGAAGAATGGGAGCGATTGTCCAGGGTGCCTTCGTTCGGACGATTGCTCATGGCTGCCCCGTTTGTAGAAGATGACGTACCGCAGCGATCAACGGCGCCGCTGCGCGATGCGGGGTTATGAGCGATCGCTTCCTCGTCGACACCGACGTCCTATCGGCCGGCGCGCCTTCGAAAGCGCAGGTCATCTCCCAACTCATTGCGTGGCTGGACCGCAACTCGGAGCGGCTCTACCTGTCGGTCGTGACGATCGCGGAAATCGAGGATGGGATCGCCAAGTCAAAACGCCAAGGCTCGACACAAAAGGCCGCCCGCTTGCGCGAATGGCTGGAGACGCTGGTGCATCTTTACAGCCCGCGAATCCTCCCCTTCGACCTCGCAGCAGCGCGAATCGCAGGAACCCTATCGGATAGGGCACGAGGCGTCGGGCACACGGCAGGGTTCGCCGATTTGGCAATCGGCGCGATCGCCCGGCAACACAACCTCACGATCCTTACACGCAACATCAAGCACTACATCCCACTCGGGCTCGCAGCGCATGATCCCATCGCAGAGCTGCCAGCAGAGTAAAGCAGTGCTCGGGCGATTCGTACCCGTACCGGAGCCAAATCCCGTTGCGCTCCTCCAACATGGTATGGGTCCAGATCATGCTCAGAGGATGTCCGCGAGGAAGACGCCCTCCCGCCGTGTATAGTTCCCTAAACCGGACAAGTTTTCCAGACGGCGGTAATTCAAGCTGTCGCACTGCTGAGAGCACAGGGTAAACACACGGATTTCGCGCGAAGCGGCGGGGCATTTCGCCTGCGGACCGGAGGCAACGGGATCGATTACCGTTCGCCCTGGCCGAGCGGGGCTAGTTGCCTTGCAATACGGACAGCAGAATGAGCACTGATTCAATGCGCCGATTCGCTCTGATAGCGCTCGCAATAGCGGTCCCGACAGTGTGGGCGCCGGCGATATGCGCACAGTCGCCTCCGGCCATGCCGGCAGCCGCGCAGTTGTGCTCTGATAATCCAGAACCGGCATTCTGCCATGCCATCCGAGGCGTACGTGCGTCGGGTTGGCAAAGTCAGAGCCGGTCCGAGGTCATGGCCCCGCACGGCATGGTTGTGACGAGCCAGCCCCTGGCTGCACAGGCGGGAGTGCAGGTACTGATGCGCGGAGGGAATGCAGTCGATGCCGCGGTCGCAACTGCGGGTGTGCTGAGCATCACGGAACCGATGATGGTCGGCGTGGCATCCGATCTGTTCGCTGTCATCTACATCGCAAAGGACCACAGAGTCTACGTGCTCAACGCGAGCGGCATTGCGCCCACCGGCGCCACGCTCGAGCACCTGAACAAGCTGGGCTATCGTGATGACCCCGCTAACTGGGGACCCGCCTCGGGAATGCCACCCGGCGGAATCCTAACAGTCACCGTGCCGGGAGCAGTCTGGGGCTGGCAGGCCGTACTGCAGCGATTTGGCACGCGTTCATTCAAAGAACTGCTCGAACCGGCCGCCGAATACGCCGAGAAGGGCTTTCCGATCTCCGAACGGATTGCCAGCGACTGGAAGCTTCCGAACGGACTGCCGCTAAGCGGCTGCTGCACCCAACCCGACCCCGATTCTGTGAAGACGTGGTACATCAATGGACGGCCGCCGGCCCCAGGCCAAATATTCAAGAACCCGGACCTTGCACGCACCTTCCGTTTGCTCCAGCGCCAGGGCGCGGACGCCTTCTATAAAGGAGAAATTGCAAAGGCCATCGTGGCTAAATCTACGGCACTCGGCGGCACGATGACTCTGGAGGATCTTGCCAGCTATCACGGGGAATGGGTCGTGCCGGCGCGTACAAAGTACCACGACTTCGACGTCGTCGAATTGCCGCCGCCATCGCAAGCGTGGGCGGCGGAGGAGATCCTCAACATCCTGCAACAGTGCCTGTCGAGGTGGGCGCCCGGAGACACTCTTGCCTCCCTTGGTCCAACGAACCCGCAGTACTGGCACATGCTCGTCGAGGCGAAGAAGCTCGCTTATGCCGATCTCCTGCGATACAACGCTGATCCCAATTTTGTGACCGTTCCATTGGGAAGGCTGTTATCCCCAGAACATGCGGCATCGCTGTGCGCAAAGTTTGATTCTCAGCATGCGTCCGCCACCGGTCCACCGAGCGGCGCCGATCCGAAAGGCGACACCATTGTTCTGTCCACGGCGGACGAGGAAGGAAACATGGTGTCGTGGGTCAACAGTAACTTCGCCGCTTTCGGATCTGGCATCACGGTGCCCGGCTACGGCTTCGTGCTCCACAACCGCGGCGGCCTCTTCTCGCTTGACCCGAATAGCCCGAACGCGATTGCTCCGCACAAGAGGCCATTCAATACCTTGTCTGCCGGATTCCTGATGCGCAACGGAGAGCCGGTGATGACCGTAACGCTGATGGGCGGAGACATGCAGGCGCAGGGACATGCGCAGCTGCTCGTCGACGTCATTGACCTCGGAGCCAACGTGCAGGCCGCGGCGGACATGGCGCGCTTCCGGCACAATCAGGTAGCCAATGTGCTGAGTCTGGAGTCCTCATTGTATGACGTCGTCGGACCCGCCCTCGGTGCGATGGGGCATAAGGTCCGACGCATCAACGGCACCGATGTCGGCGGTGTGCAGGTCATCGAGGCTGTTCCGGCCGACCCATTGCGGTATTACCGCGGCGGCTCGGACTTCAGAAAGGACGGGCAAGCGGTTGGATGGTGATGAAATCCAAGATGGTGGAAAGGGAGGGACTCGAACCCTCGACCCCGGCATTATGCGTGCCTTACTTTGGTGTTAAGTAACTGATTCTAAACAGGTTGGGCAGACGGCCGTTGCAGCTAAGTGCCTGAAAGTGCATGGACGTGCAGGAGAGATTCCCGCAATTTCCCCGCGCGTGAACATGAATTGCGAACACCTCGGAGCGCATCCCATTTCTGCGATTTTAGACGTGGACCCAGGCTTGTATGTCCGAATGGGGCCGAGACGCCTAAATCTCCGCTAGACGGCGTATCGTGTCTGGGAATCGTTGTAGCATACGAATTAGCAAAGCGGCTTGAGCATTTGGTTTCGCTCGTCCCTGCTCCCAGTTCTCAAGTGTCCGCACATTCGTACGCAGGTACCCCGCGAACAACCCCCGCGAAAGATTCATGTCCTCGCGTACCTTGGCAAGTTCGCGAGCTGTGATAGTCGGTACGGGCTTCACTTTCATTGCATGCGTACGTAACGTTCGCTTGCCGGCACGCTGCTCGGCCAGGGCGTCAAAACCCTCGACCAGTTCGTTAAACAGATCACGCTTTTTCGTCATGGGTGGTTTCTCCTCAACTTTAGTTCGCCCTTCACACGCTCCTTCAATGCCTCTCGTTGCTTGGGCGTCATATCATCCATCTCATCCTTGTCGTACAGCGTGAACAGCCAAAATTCTGGTCCGCCGGTCCAGAAGTAATAGATCACACGCAGACCACCGCGCTTGCCTTTGCCTCGACGCGAGTCGCCAAAGCGTAACTTCCGCAACCCACCGCTCCCAACACTCTGGTCACCGGCCTCGGGGTTGCCCATCAGGGCCAATTGCAAGCCGCGGAAGCTGTCGTCATCGAGGTACTCTTCGCGATGCCGTTCGAAAGCCGGCAACTCAATGAAGACTGCTTTTATCGGCAGCTAGTATACGCAGATTGCGTATAGATACCAGCACCCCGTTGCGAAAAGCTTAATCGCCTTAAGTCTATAATTTATATAGACTTATGCTCCGCTGACGAATCTTGACTCACGATTCTGGCGCATCCGCGCCGGGGATGACCCGCGCTATTTCTGACTGCTCCGCCATATCGCTGCTTTTGCAGCCGCCGAATATAAATCGCCTTGAGCAGGTCTCAACAGCGCGGACCGAGGATTCGCTCTCCCACCGACGAAATTAAATTTGGATGCACGGCTCCCTGTCTCCCCTTTCATCGGACCTCGAACTCACGTAATCCGAAGATAAGATGTGGCCATGATGCGCACGAAAGACGCCATCCATCAGGAACTTGCCATCGAGCAGGCCAGACTCGCCGAACTTGAGCGCGCCCGCGAGGAGGCACGGACAAAGATCGAATTGCTTCGCTCGGAGCTTACTGCAGCCCAGCGGACAACATCCCGGTCACTACCCCTCTCCTTTGGCGTGCAAAGCAAGGCTCCGGACTCGCCTGCCGATAAGGTTGGCGATCATCTGACGCCCGCTGTGTTGCTATCCTTGAACACGGGACTGCGCCGCGGCGAGGTTCTCAAGTTGCGATGGAGTTCCGTAGACTTCAACCGTCGCCTCCTTACCGTCGAAGGCAGAAATGCCAAGAACCGTCAAACTCGTCACGTACCCCTGAATGAAGAAGCGATGAACGTGTTGCGGCGCTGGCGCGAGCAGTCAGGAGGCAGCGCAAAGGTCTTTGACGTAGCCACACGTTTTCAGACCGCGTGGAAAAAGTTGCTCCTGCGCGCAGGGATCACTCATTTCCGCTGGCACGATCTGCGCCATCACTTTGCCTCGCGTCTCGTCCAGCGGGGAGTTCCGCTGAATACGGTGCGCGACCTCCTGGGTCACAGCTCCGTCGGCATGTCCCTTCGCTACGCGCACCTGGCGCCTGATCAGCGTCGCGAGGCCGTGGCCAAGTTGAACGAAAAGCCGATTCTTGCTCTTACCCTGCGCTTACCGCGGAACAACTTTCCGGCGACGAGCTTCTATCCCATTGAAATTTAATGGTGGAAAGGGAGGGACTCGAACCCTCGACCCCGGCATTATGAGTGCCGGCCCTTACCCGCCATGGTTGAATCGAGACCCGACCGCAGGTCTCAAGTCGTTGATTATCCTTAGTTCTTAATTTTCGTCAACACTGGGCGGGCGGCCGTTGCAGCCCCGCATTTGCCCAGGAGAGCACATGGAAGCACAGGGTAATCACACGGATTTCACACGGGCCGGACGGCAAGCTACAACGTCCTCCTTTCCCACAGCCAATCGGCCGAAGCCTACTCGATTCAGGAGCGCCCCTCACCAGCCGATTCTGACGGCGCTCTTTTTCTACGACGCCGCTTGGGCGTGCCAGGACTCGCCAAGGATGTCTCACCGCTTGCGAACATTTCGAGGACTTGTCGAATCCAGGAGGAAGGTAGGTGTACCCAGGTATCGCGCTGCTTCCATTTCCCAGCGTCGACCAACGCGATACCTCGTTTTGCTGCCGCCTTCTCCATTTCCGCGTCTGTGGTCGGCGTGTCGGGCTTATCGCGTTCAAGCTCTGCCTGAATGACGTACAAAGCCTCGAGGTAGGCTCTGGGTAGCAGAATCTCCGTCAGCCGGTCCATTGCCTCTTCACGTTGCCGATCACGCTCCCGATGGAGCGTCCGTTCATACGCGCCGTCAGGATATCTCTGGCGAAGTTGGGCGATAAGATCGTCGAGATTCTTGGCCTCCAGTTCCTCCGCACCGTCTTGCAGTGCAAGGAATTCCTCCCTAGGCCGTTGTGGCTCATTTTTCTTCCGAGGAATGTGGACCTTGGCAATGATTTTCAGCGGAAGCTGACGTACCGATCCACTTCTTAAATCACGAATTTCGACCCAATGACGAAAGATCCTCCTGGATTCGGAAAGCGCGTGATGACCCTTCTCGCGTAGTGAACTCACCGCCCCCCCCCGAACTGTTGCCGAGTTGAGATCTTACGCGTGCGTCTGAGGCAATCTGATTGCGAGACCGGGGCCTAGACCTGGCACATAGTTTTCTAAGCGGATCCTCGAAGGTCGCTTCTGTCGCCGCACTCCCGAGAAGGGCCCTGTCGCAAGTCATTCATCAGGAATGCCGAGAAATTGGCGACCATCTGGCTCCAATGAGTCCACTTCAAGGTTCAACATCCGCTTGATGACCAGTTTGACTGCTTTCCTGCGAGCATCCTCCAAGGCTTTCTCGAAGTGCTCGGCATTGTGTGCAAACTCATAGGCGCCTAGGTACCCTGCGATGACCCCCTCTAACCGATTATTGAAACTGGTAAGCGTTATTCCCCGATTTTCGGGCGAATCCATGTCGGTGAAGTTCATTATTCGCTGGCATATTTTCGAGGTCTGTTGAGCGGGCACCTCAAGAACGTAGTCTCCGGCTTGAGGTCTCAGCTGCAGGCCAAGAAAGTCAGCCGGTTCATGGGGCGCGTAAATCCGGGTCTTTGACTGAGGCCCAATCTCAGGGACTGCCAGCTGCTCC
>Ga0210391_10001066_pt1 | contig 25779 bp, 25 predicted proteins | sample IncBWC12OmetaG_FD_160573 | JGI IMG/M metagenome (GOLD analysis project Ga0210391, IMG submission 160573) | Forest soil microbial communities from Barre Woods Harvard Forest LTER site, Petersham, Massachusetts, United States - Inc-BW-C-12-O ... | reverse complement strand
ATGTCCGGAATCCAGAGCCGTTTCCCGATGGGACTCTCTTTGCCGAACGCATTTTGAGCGAGAACCTCATCAATGACGATGACCGGCGTGCTGCCGAGATCGTCATGCTCATCGAAGAATCGGCCGCGACGCAATGGGATTCGCATGACGTTCAAGTAATCCGGAGAGACATTGGACATCAAAGCGAACGGCAATTTGTCGTTGGGTGGCAAGTCTGCGCTGGTCCAGTAGGCTTGTTCATTGTCGCCCTCGCGCATCGGAAAGGTATCGACAGTGGCAACGGATTGCACTCCTGGCAAGCGTCGCGCTCGCGCGAGAACATCTTTCCAGGCCGCGCGCGTCTTTGCCGGATCAGCAAAGGTGGCCGGCGAAAGCGCCGTCCGTGCGACCAGAACGTTGTGAATGTCGACTCCTGGGTCCAGGGACGCGAGACGGAGCAGCGTCCTACCTAGCATTCCCGCCGAAACCAGAAGAACGATCGCCAGCGTAATCTCTGAAATTACAAATGCGCAGTGCAAACGCTTCGAGCCCCCAGCAATGCTGCGCGCTCCGTCTCGCAGGGTTCGTTCCACGTCTTTAAATGGAGCTCGTAATGCAGGCGCGATGCCGAAGAGCAGACCGCTCAAAATGGAAACAGTGAGTGCAAACAGCAGAACACGCCAATCCAGCTGCACTTCCTCTGCGCGCGGCAGATCGCCCGGCCAGAAAGCGACAAGTGGACGAACGCCAAAGGTCGAGAGCAAAGCGCCCAATGCCCCTCCCGACAATCCAAGCACGATACTTTCGGCGAGACATTGGCGCACCAGCCTGCCTCGGGTCGCTCCGAGGGCCACTCGCATGGCAAGTTCACGCTCGCGCGATACGGCGCGCGCAAGAAGCAAGCTGGCAACATTTGCGCACGCAATCAGAAGCACAAGGCCTACCGCTCCCAACAGCAGCCATAGCGTGGACCGTACGTCCCCAACTTCAGGACGCAGCGGTTCCACGACCAATGTTCGTCTCCCGTTCGTGTCTTTGTATGTTTCAGCGAGATGTTTGCCAATTAAAGCCAGCTCGGCTTGCGCTTCACCCAGCGTATTCCCCGGCTGGATCCGCGCCACAACGTGAACCGGATGCGCATCCCGGTTCTGCAGGAATCTCGCCGTATCCTGGCCAATGGGCGTATATACATCCGCTTCTTGGCCGAACAATCGGAAGTCGGCTGGCGCTATTCCGACGATCGTGTAGCGCTTAACATCAAGCACCATCGTGGAATTCAGCGCGTCCGGTCTTCCGGCGAAGTGGCGCCGCCAGAAGCTGTAGCCCAGGATGGCCACAGGTGCGGCGCCCTGCTTGTCTTCTTCGGGCAAGAAATCGCGCCCGAGGAAAAGCGGAACGCGGAGAACGGAGAACAACCCGGGCGAAGTTTCGCGCAGGTCAATGTACTCGGGCTCGCTTGGCTGGCTGACTGTTCCACCGTTGAATAGTGCGGCCGCAAAGTTAAGCGAGTGGCTAGAACGCGTGCAATCAAGAAAATCCAGGTAGGCTACGTTTTGTTCGCCAAAGAATTCTGTATTCCATTCCACGGATTGTCCGTGAATAGCAACCAGCCGGTCAGGCTCAGGAAAAGGCAACGGCTTCAGCAGGACACCATTGACGAGCGTGAACATCACCGTTGTAGCGCCGGTTCCCAAGGCGAGCGTCAGAAGGGCAACGGCGGCAAATCCAGGGCGTTGACGAAACATGCGCATCGCATAACGAAAATCCTGCCAAAAATCTTCTAGCCATCGCGTGCCACGCGCATCGCGGCATTCTTCTTTCACTTGCTCTGGGCCGCCAAGAGCCATACGCGCGCGTCGCCGCGCTTCGGATGGAGCAACACCATTGGAGATCAACTCGTTGGCATGCTCTTCCAAATGGAAGCGCATTTCTTTTTCGAGTTGTTCTTCCATCTTGTTGCGTCGCAACAGCCGCTGCCACCAGTTCATTCCGCACCGCCTTCGGATAATTTCAGAATGAGGGCGACGGCCTCTGTTAGGCGTTCCCAACTGGCCGCTTCCGTTTCAAGCTGGGCGCGCCCCTTCCCCGTTAAGCGATAGAACTTTGCTTCGCGCCCACTTTCGGTGTCCTTCCAGTCCGAGGCCAAAAGTCCGCGGTTTTCCAGGCGATGTAGGGCAGGATAGAGCGATCCTTGGGGAACTTGCACTACGTGCATTGACACCTGTTCGAGTCTCTGCGCGATCGCGTACCCATGGACTGGCCCGAGGGCCACCACTTTGAGTATTAGTAAGTCCAGCGTGCCTTGCGGCAGATCCGATTTGGGGTTCAACACCTATACCTCCGGCTTCTGCATATATAGTCATAGACGTGTAGAAGGTCAAGGCGTTTCGCATCTTTTCAAAGTGTTTCCCCGCCTTCTGACAGGGCTCCGACCCCTGTCCGCCGTGTTTGGACGATGCAGGCCCAAGAGCGAGCGTGAGATGTAGATAGCCCTTCCACTCTCAAATTTCCGATACATGAAATGTGATTTTTGGGTGAGCAGTCTACGTCCGGGGTTGCTATCGTGTCCCGATGACGGCGGCGCCTATGTGTCTTTCAGACCGAGGTCTGTTCTCCGGCTACACGGCAGGCCCTTTTTACGATGAGATGTTTTCTTCGCAGGGGCAAGCCCGTTCCCACTATGCCCGCCTGTTTGAAAAACTCGGGGTCATGGCCCCGACCCAGTTCGAAGACCGGCGCAAACACGCCGACCTCAGCTTCCTTTTACAAGGCATCACGTTCACTGTCTATAGCGATGGCCGCGGTACCGAGCGGCTCTTCCCTTTCGACTTGATTCCTCGCATCCTCCCGCAGTCCGAGTGGGCGCGCATCGAATCAGGCCTGAGCCAGCGCGTCGTAGCACTGAATCTTTTTTTGCAAGATGTGTACGGCAAGCAGCAGATCATCAAAGACCGCAAAATCCCGGCGTCCCTCGTCTACTCCTGCCGTCACTTCCGGCGCGAAATGATTGGACTTGAAGTCCCTCATGGCATCTACACACACGTCTGCGGGATCGATTTGGTTCGCGACTCCGCCACCGGCGAATTCCTTGTCTTAGAGGATAATGTCCGCACCCCTAGCGGCATTTCCTACGTGCTGGAAAACCGACTCGTCATGACGCGGACGTTCCCCGAAGCTTTTCAGGAGCACGAGGTGCTTCCCGTAAATCACTATCCTGCTGAGCTTTCCCGGATCCTGCGCACGCTCTCGCCCCGCACAGACCCCGATGCTCAGATCGTTCTGCTAACGCCAGGAATTCACAACAGCGCTTATTTCGAGCACAGCTTCCTTGCCCAACAAATGGGTATCGAGCTAGTTGAGGGGCGCGATCTTATCGTCGATGGCGTGGTCGTCTACATGAAAACGATCTACGGCCTCAAGCGCGTTGATGTCATCTACCGGCGCGTCGACGATGATTTCCTCGATCCACTCTGTTTCCGCTCGGACTCGATGCTGGGAGTTCCCGGCTTGATGGGAGCTTACCGCGCCGGCAACATCGCGCTTGCAAACACTCCCGGCAATGGCGTCGCCGATGACAAAGCCATCTATGCCCACGTCCCAACGATGATTCGCTATTACCTGGACCAGGACCCCATTTTGCGTACCGTGGAGACGTATCTCTGCGATCGCTCCGACCATCTCTCGCACGTACTGTCCAATCTGCACAATTTGGTCGTTAAGAGCGTCGGAGAATCTGGCGGCTACGGCATGCTGATGGGCCCTAGCGCTGCTCGCGCCGAAATCGAAGCTTTCCGCGAGAGAATTCTCGCCGAACCACGCAACTATATCGCGCAACCGATTGTGCCCCTCTCGGTTGTTCCTTCTTATGACTCCACTGCACAATGCATGGCCGGACGCCACGTCGATCTGCGTCCCTACTGCCTCTATGACGGCCAAAAAGTTACCATCGTCCCCGGCGGTTTGACGCGCGTAGCTTTGCAAGCGGGGTCCCTCGTCGTTAATTCCTCGCAAGGCGGCGGCAGCAAAGACACGTGGATCCTACGGGGAGAGTGCTGACATGCTCTCCCGCATCGCGGATTCCCTTTTCTGGCTGGCTCGCTATATAGGACGCGCGGAGGATACCGCCCGCATTCTCGACGTCACTTTTCACACTCTGCTGGAGCAAGCTCCGCAACCGCATGGAGTACGCTGGGAGCCGATTCTTTCAATGGCCGGTGAAGAGAATCTCTTCCGCCAGCTCTATACGGAGCCAACGGCTCCCAACGTTTTCCAATTCCTGGCCTTCAGCCCCGACAACCCAAGCTCCATCATGCAGTGCATCACCAAAGCACGCGAAAACGCCCGCACGATTCGCGATCGCATCTCTCGCGAAATGTGGGAAGACCTCAACGGACTCTACTTCACGCTAGGCCGCTTCGATCCCCAGGAAGAATCCGCGGCCGGCCCGCATCGTTTCTGCGGTCGAGTTATTTTCGGAAGTCATCGTTTTCATGGCGTCAGCGACGCCACGCTGCCGCATGACGAAGGATGGGATTTCCTGCGCGTAGGATGGGCTCTGGAGCGCGCGGAAATGACAGCTCGCCTTGTCGACGTCCAGTACCGCAATCTTCTCGCGCTTACCACCGTTGGAAACACGCCCGATAGCCATCAATGGATGGCGGTCCTAAAATCCGTAGGCGCCTACGAGGCTTATCACCGCCAGTATCATTCGCCGATCGAACCTGCGCGCGTCGCCGAAATGCTTATTCTGAATCATCAACATCCGCGCTCCATACGTTTTTGCGTGACGGAAATGCAGGCCGGTCTACGCGCTATCAGTAATACGGCCCCTGGCTCCTACGCCAACGAAGCGGAGCGTCTGACCGGCAAAGTTCTGGAGCGGCTGCGCTATAGCCGCATCGACGAAATACTGGACGACGGCTTGCACGCCTACCTCACCGGACTCATCCACCAGTTCAACACCATCGGTGAAGTTATCGCGCGCACTTACTTCTACTACGCAGGCGTGGCATGAACCGCTTCCATCTTCTTCACGCCACGGAATTCATCTACGACGGCCCCGTCTATGAGAGTTACAACGAGGTCCGTCTACGCCCTATCCATGATGATCGACAAAGCTGCCTTTCTTTTCGTTTGATCACCACGCCAGCATCGCGCGGATCCTCTTATAAAGATGGCTATGGAAACTGGATTCATGTCACAAGCATTTTGCCGCATCATCGTCGCTTGCGAATCGAAGCCGAATCCGTTGTGCTGGTTCACGAAGCCCCCGGACCCGAGCCGGGCAGCATGCCACTTAGCGAACTCGATGCCATCCGCGCCGATCTTTTCGAAGAGTATTTCGATTGGCTGGCTCCCAGTGCTTACGTCCCGTATCTCCCTGAGCTGGCCGAAATTTCCCAAGCCGCCGAATCGGCTTGCGACGGTACCGTTGCCGGCTTCGCGCAAACAGCTTCCGACTTCATTCACAATAGTTTTGTCTACATGAAGGGCGCGACGCATGTGAACTCGTCCGTCCGCGATTCGCTCACGCTGCGCGCAGGCGTCTGCCAGGATTTCGCTCATCTATTATTGGGAGTCGTCCGCATGCGCGGTCTGCCCGCGCGCTATGTCTCCGGCTATATCGTCTCCGGCAGTGGAATGGCAAGCACGAAGCAGGAAGAAGTGATCGGCGGTCAAGCATCGCATGCTTGGGCGGAAGTTTACCAACCGGGCAGCGGCTGGATCGGCTTCGATCCGACGCTAGGCAAGCCCATTGAACTTCGCCACATCCGAGTAGCCTACGGGCGTGATTACGGCGACGTGCCTCCAGTCCGCGGCGTATATAAAGGACGCGCAGGGCAGAGCCTTTCCGTCGACGTGCGGTTTCGCCCCGCTCTGGACGAAACGGGTCACGAACAAATCGCCGAGCCTAAATCCGAATCTGACGAGTCGCAAGAAGCCGTCCCTGAACGCCAGCAGCAACATAGCCAACAATAGTCGCGATCCGTAACGCATCATGCCCGCTCGCAATCCCGGAAGCGCCCAAGGCTCACCAATAACACTTTGTATTGCAGAGTACTTGACAATGAGAAGCATTAGGGTATTCTGAACTTCCCAACGGAGGCCCAAAATGGAAGCCGCTTACTCCAAACAATCCCAATCAGTCACCAATTCCCCAACCGGGCCGCTCCGCCCCTACCTCGTCGACGCCATACATTTCTGGGAGATACGCCGCCTCTTCTACAATCTCGCTCTTGCTGCCGCCGCACTCTTCTGGCTGATTGCCACCTGGCCTCATTTCCGCCCTGCGTTCGCTCTTGTTTATCTTCCGCCACTTGCTTTCCTGGCGTTACTCGCCAACGTCTGCTACTGCGCCGCTTATCTTGTCGATATTCCCATGCAGATCTCTACTCTCAGCGTCGCCTGGAAGCGTTACCGCTGGATCCTCTGGTTGGTCGGAACTCTTTTCGCCCTGCTCCTTGCAAATTACTGGATCGCCGACGAGATCTACCCCGACTTCCGCTGATCCAAGCTCAGATTCCACTCAATTATTCGAACAACTTCGCACTCCCGCTAAGAAGGCAATGCCGCAAGCCAGGGCAGAAAAGCTTTCAGCTGCTCTCACAGCGAGGGCGTGGGACTACTTCCCCACCACCAAAATCGTAAAGGTATCCGGCACCATTGTTCCTCGCGAGGGACGCTCTCCCGGTGCCGGCGGAGGTGGCGGAGTAAATTCCGCCGCAATCAGCAGAATGTGTCCGGTCTTCCCATCCAACGTCAACGTCTTCGCGCTCTGCATCGTCTGCACCGTCTGCTCGACTACAAAACTCGTCGGACTATTTTCCTTGATCACTGTCAAAGTGCCATCGCGCTGTGAGCTAAACGCTTCCATCGTCTGCGGATTAAACACCGCCCCATCCACGCCGTTCCCGATCGGCAAGCTAGTAATGATTTTTCCGTCGACCGAACTCAGGATCACCATCACTTGCGGCTCATGACACGCCGCGAACAAAACGTGATTCTTTACATCAAATGCAAGGCCGCCCGGCCCGCCGCAATTCCCTGCCAAATCATAATGCGCGGTCACGGTCATCGACTTCGCGTCTACTACCGCAATGTTGTCCTTGTCTTCGATGTCCACATAGATATGACCAGCCCCGTCCGTAACCGCTTGCTCCGGCGCTCCTCCCAAATCAATCGTGCCGGCGATCGACCCATCCGCCGCGTTAATCACCGTCGCATTCGGGGCGCGGTGACTGAACACGTACACTCTCGCGTTGAATGGATCAAATAAAATCCCGTCAGGACCGCCTTCTACATCAATCGACTTGATCGTCGCCAGCGTCTTCGTATCCCACATCACTACGGGCTTGCTGCTTCCAAACCCATGCCCCGACTTCGGGTCCACCGCCGCTCCCCGCGCATTGGCGTTCGCAATTGATCCAACCGATGCCAGTGAATCCAAATCAAAAACCGTGATCCGTGCTCCAGTCTGACCCGTTCTCGGTATGTACAAGCGGCGTCCCGCTTCGTCCGCGTAGACATAGTCAAATCCGCCGTCCCCTCCTACTTTCGCCGTCTTCAAAACCTTGTAAGCCCCTGGATTCGCTGTCTGCTGCGCCACTCCGCTCACATCCAAGATCAACATCGCCATCCCCATCGCAACTGCTAACGCCAAGTAGTTTTTTCGCATACCATTCCTCCCACTCACATTCACGTCAACCAACTGCGCGGAAGCTTACACACCTCCACCTAACTGCCAGTTAAACGCAATCTCACCGCTACCATCGCCATTACATGCCCTGCGCTTTGGTCAGCAGCGACCTTTGCGCTGTTATAGCAATGAGTAAGTCTATGGGACTATACTTCCCGCGTAAGGAGGACATTCTGATGGCCGACCAAAAAGAATCGCAGAGAACATTTGCGGCGAGGTGGTTTGAAGAGGTGTGGAATAAGTCGAGACGTGAAGCTATCGACGAAATGTTTCCCGAGGGCTGTGTACTTCACGACGGGCAGAACGTCTATCGCGGTCCTGAGGAGTTCAAACGTTTCTATGATGCGCTTCGCACCCAATTGTCCGACGTTCGAATCACTTTGCTCGAAGTGATTGCCGAAGGAGATATGGTTTGCCAGAGATGGTCTAGTACGGCCAAGGAATCAAGTACGGGCAAACCTCTCGAAGTCACCGGCATGAGCCTGCTTCGCTTCGAGAACGGGCGTTTTGTCGAAGGGTGGCAGAATTGGGATCAGTACGGCATGGTTCAGCAGCTTGAGCGAAAAGCGCCCGAAGCCTTCGCTCAAGCCGCAGGATAAATAGCAGGCTCTACCGCCGAAGGATATCGCCTGCTATTACGTAACCCCGCATTTTTTCGTTCATCAGGGAGTACCGGTTACCGTCGACGCGCGGCTCGCTTGATGGAAGAACTCGCGCGACGCAAGCCGCGCCGGGCGGCCTTCGCAGCCTTGCTTCTTTTCAGATTTGCGGCGGCCTTGCTGGTTTTGCGCGCGACTGCCTTGCTTTTGCGTGCAAGCCTCTTGCCTTCTCGTTCCACAACATAGACCGCGCTGCTTCGGGATATCACTTTTTGAGCTGCGTTGGCCTTCGCCGCGATAGTGCCCAGCGCTGACCCGATCGACTCCGCCACAGTGGTCAGAAGCGCGGTATCCTTGGTGTGTTTGCGTGCATGTGCCTTCATTTGATGGCTCCTTTTTATTTTCTTAATGCGTAGTCTCGCGACTCGTGGGGCGTGTTGCGCTCCCCACTCTTTACCGATGCCTTGCTGCCTGGAGAGATTTACGCTCTCTTGGCCTGGTTATAAGCGTTGTCGCCTGCGTCAATCGCGTCCTGCACTTGGTCTTTCGCCATATCCACAACTCTTTGCGCTCGACGCTTCAAATCTCTGCCGGAGCTGCGAACTTGATTGACGCCGTCGTTAACGCCGTCAGCTATATCGCCTCGCAATTCCTCGCCAGACTTTGGCGCAAAGAGCAAAGCAACGGCGGCACCTATCCCGGCTCCTACAGCAAAAGTTAAAATCGTTCCTGGAAGCTGTTTTCTGTTCATCATAAATCCCTTTCCGAGACTGTTTTATTGTGTTTCAAAACTGATTAGTAAAAAAGGAGGAAGTCAAAGATCGACTTCCTCCCGGTTGGATTAGGACGAAGTCCGCGCAGCCTTGGCGTCGCGATCCACCGAAGCTTCGCCGGTTGAAGTAACATCTTCCGCGCCCGTGGATTTCAGCACTTCTTTGGCGCGCTTGACTTGGTCCGACGTGTCGCAATGCACGGAGAGGAGAATTCCGCCATGCTGCAGGCGGCCTTCGTAACGTTTCGCTTCGAATTCAGGAATTCCCGAACCGATGAGAGCTCCGGTAACTCCTCCTACTGCTCCACCAACGCCCAGCCCTGCGAGCCCTGCCATGATTGGGCCAGCAGCGATGAAAGGCCCGAGGCCAGGGATCGCCAACAAGCCGACGCCTGCAAGAACGCCCAGCGCGCCGCCAATCACTCCACCTGCTGTGACGCCTGCTGTTGCACCTTCAGGCGCTTTGGTAGCTTTTTCTGTGCCCATTTCCTTCGTTCCCGCGAGATTTTCCGGCAATAGCACCGAAATATCTGGAGACGGGAAGCCCGCCCTAACCAGGGCGTCTACAGCGTTTTCAACCCCCACGCGAGTGGAGTAAATTCCGAATGCACCTACTTTTTTTCCGGACATTTGTATTTCTCCTTTTCGATTCAAGTCTTAGATCAATGTCTGACCACTACCGCATCGTTATTTCGACGGCGCAATTTCAAGCTGATCGGTTACGTTTCCTTGTCCCGCGACGGCGACAGCTTTGGCTTCAATGTTGTTCTTCTCGTCCTCGGACCGCACTGGCCCTCGGAGAGTGACTTTGCCATCTTGCGAAATGATCTTGATGTTGTGCGCATAGGTCGAAAGGGTGGTGTCGTCGTGGATCGACTTTCGAATCTTTTGTGTCAGAGCTCGGTCGGCGGGATTCATTTTCTGTTGATCGGCCGTGGGGTTCGTCTGGTCCTTATTTTGTTTGGTATTGTCGGGTGGTGTTTGCGGATCCTGATATCGCGACGCTGGTCCGGCCACAAGGGATGCGCAAAAAACGAGCGAACCCAGCGGCAAGAGCAATCGCGTTACTTTGATCAAACTTCCATTCATATCTATTCCTCCTTTTGAATTGTGATTCTGGTGTTTCTCAAGAACGTGATTAGGCTCGCGCAGTCTTTGTCTTCCTCGGCGTGCCGTTTCCTTCCGCTTCCACTGATTCGTCTGAGGTGGCCGCTTCTAAGTTGATGCTCTCCGCTAATTCCGTCAGCTTCGAGTCCGTCTTTTTTTCTTCTTCAAGGGTTTCCCGCAAGAGCGACTCTGCCTCGTCTTCGCCGAGAAGTTTCGCGTAGGTACTCACGCAGCCATATCCGGCGATTTCGTAGTGCTCCACACGCTGCGCGGCCGAGATCAGACCAGCATCCAATTCCTCCGGAGCCGGATCTTCCTCGATCATTTCGCCGCCTTCCTTGATAAGCCCTTCCATGCCCTTGCACTTTTTCCCTTTCGGGCTTTCGCCGAGAGCCTGGAAGATTTCCTCAAGCCGTGAAACGTGGCCTTTCGTTTGTTCGAGATGCTCTTCAAAACCTGCGCGCAAGTCTTCTGAAGTCGCAGCCTTGATCATCTTGGGCAGCGCTTTCACCATTTGATTTTCTGCGCTGTACAAATCCTTCAACTCCTCGACGTAAAGATGCTTCAACCGATTCGTTTCCATTTGAATCTCCTATCGGGCCCAACTTCGCCTGGTCTCCGTGATCTTTAGTGCGAACATGTGCCGCACCCTGCATCTCTTATAAACAACTTCGACCAAAGAGCCGCCATAAGGAGAAATGGGTAGGGAGTGTCTATTAAATCGTGTAGCTTTTTATAGGTGTCCGACGTGTGACACGATCTTTTCAGGCTGGAGAGCGATGTGCTTCAAGATCTGCGGTAGCGTTGTGAATACTTCGTGGCCCTTGGGCAGTTTCAAGCGGATTGCCGCTTTTTCTGCGTCTCCCTCGAAATGCCACAGACAAATCGCAATATTCAACTCCGGTGACTGCGCTCGCAATTTTGCATACAAGGCACGCGCATGGTTCATGGCGAATGGGGGCAGCGCCGAAATGCATACCACCGCTGGGTTTAGCTCCGCCACTTGCGCCACCATCTCCGCAATTGTGCCGATCACTATGCCCTGAGCTCGGTGCCCCTGCCTCTCAAGAAGTTGCGCAAGCAGCATGGCCACAACATCATCCGCATCATCTCGAGCGGGTATGCAAAGCACTTCGAGGCCGCCGGTCTCGTCGAACTCTCTTCGAAACGACCCGGACGAATTCTCTGATGCACCCTCCGCGCTCTGTGCCGAGGCGGTATCTGCCAGCTCCTCGATAATTTCCCGCGTGCTTTGATAGATGAAATTCTGCTTTTCCTCATCGAGCTCATTTCGATGCCTGTCTTGTTCAGCAAGACTTAACGCTGGAATCAGGACAGTGCTATACAGTTCTTCCAGGTTGTTCTCTTTGAGCTGTTGTTCTAGGACTTGCCTGGCTTCGTTCTGATCCGTGGCCAAAAGCCGCTGATAATATTGTGCATGCGGCGGCAGTACAGGCTCATCTCCCAAAAGCACATTCAGGAAACTCAGCCTCGGAACGTAACGACCCATGACAACCAGGCAAACCGTTAGAGGAGTCGCCAGTACAAGTCCGGGAAATCCCCAAATTAGGGTCCAAAAGACGGCAGCCACCAAGATCGCCAAAGGCCCAAGCCCGAGGTGCGCGCCGTAAAGAAGTGGCTCAACAATATTCGCTACGATTATCTCCAGAATTAAATAAAGACCCGCTGTTGCGAGGGCGTGTTGCCATCCCGGAAAAACGGCTAGCGACAGCAAAATGGGCATTACTGCGGCCAACGGCGCTCCGATATACGGCAAGAATCGAAGAACCCCAGCGGCCACACCCCATAGCGCGGAATTCGGGATACCAATGAAATGTAGTGCTGCAAATACGACCAGCCCATAAGCTGAGTTAACGAGCAGCTGCAGGAACAAATATCTGTTTATTCGTTGCGTTGCCTCATCGAGCGCCTGGGTCATCATATTCAATCGACCGCCGCCGGCCAGACGGATGAGCCGATTGCGCAAGTCTTCCCTGCCCGCAAGAATAAAAACAGTGAAGAGAATCACGACTCCGGCGTTTCCCAGAGGTCCAAGCAAGTTTTCGACGGATTCGAGCGGGTTAGCGGGAGCGACGAGTTCTACAGCCATCGGGCGGGATGCTGAGGATCCCGGGGGCGCAGCAGGTTTTTTCGTTTGATTGGAGGGCGGCAGTGACCCAGGACTCACCTCGCTTATTTCTTTCGACAGCTCTTTGACAGTGTCGGAAGCTTTGTTCAGACTCTGACTGCCGGGTCCCTTCAGCGAGCGTATCTTGTCTTCCAGAGTATTCCTATAAGAAGGCAGTTGGTCCGTTAGGTCGACAAATTGCTGAGAAGTTTTCCAGCCGACCAGCCCCATCAATCCAACCATCAGAATGACTACCAGAAAAATCGCGAGCGCGCGTGGCAGCTTGATTCTTTCGAGGAACGCAACGGGCGGAGACAACACAAGCGAAAGAAGTAAAGCCAGCGCAAGAGGTATGAAAACGATTCGAGCAAAATAAAGAGTCGCGATCAGCACCACTGCGGCAACAATTCCCAGAAGCTGCGAGTTTTCTGTCGATCCCGATGCTCGTTTTAGAGATTTTTCCATGAGAGACAATTCGAGCTCTCTACCATCTTCTCCCAAGGAAGGATGAAGGGGCATACACAATTCCCCTTACAAAGTAAGTTTGACTGCAGTTCCACTCAGAGTCTGTGCAAATGGATACATTCCAATTGCCCAGTTGATGGCCGCGTTAGTGGTTGCCTTTCAGGAGGGGTGTGGCAAGATCGCAAAGATTGGATGCGCCGCGAACGCAAAACTGTTGCGGGCACGATCCCGATCCCCGCAAGATTCATGTTTTAATCGACAAATGGCCCACCGACAATGGGGCCTGGTACCAGTGGAACAAGGCTGTTGCGGCACCCTACGCACTCAACGGAACTGTTCTTGGGGTCACCTATCAATCCAACGTGCAGAACCATTTTCTGGCCACACTGGGGACACTCAATCAACATGCTGACGTGAGCTTTCCGTTGGATCGGATTCGAGCTTATCTCAGACATCTTAACCTCCGCAGCTTTCATATCGTTTCGTGCAACTGCTCGTAAGGGAGCAACTCCAGGGTTCGTCGCATGTCATTTCGGGGTGCAAAAGAATGCTCGGCGATGCACCAAGGACACGCGATCCCAAGGCGGACGGGTGAGTCATCGTCCATGCACCTGATTTGGATTGACCACTTGTTTGTTTCCTGTCTTGTGGTCCAACAAGAGGAATTCCCCCGGGAAACTCACGGCCAATTCGTGGATGCGTGTTTTGGCGTGATCGAGACTATCAGCTGATTCAAGCCACCGAACACCCGCCCGGTCCAATCGGAAAATGTCGAATGGCTTGCTCATCTTCTTTCCCTCCAGACGTTGGCCGTCACAGCTTCCAAGAGGTCGGGTTCCGTATCGCGCTCGCTGGTTACCTGGGGATCTAGGCTGGTTCTTATGTTTTCCTGGTGCGCATTTTCCGCAATAATCTTCTTGATCATTTCCACGGATACCTGCTCGAAATGTGTTTTTCTCTTGAGCGTCATAATCACTCCTTGCAACTACAAAAAAACTAACAGGCCGCAATTCGTACGGGTCATATCTTTAAAACTTTTTTTGAGTTTCTTCCTTTCACGTAAGCCATTCGAATGATCCCGCTTAGCAGAGCACGGCGGACCGCGGCGCTGTCGTATCGCGTCGCCTCGCCTTACGCTTTTACGGCCCCGCATTTTTAGTTGCAGGACTCGTTACGATGAGATACGATAGCGCTACGCTTGTTTAACGTTTCATTTCCTTTTAGAGGGCGACATGGCCATGCCTCAAAATAAGAAAGCTGCGATGCATTTCAAGACCATGGTGCAAGCCGACGTACCGCAAGGACGCAATGGAAAGCACAAATTGATTGTCACGATCATCCTTAAAGACCTTGATGGGCTGAAGGCTGGGGCGGCCATCAAAGTTCCGCTCGCGGAATTGGCGGAATCAAAAGAAAAAGTCCGCTCTGCTCTGAATCGCGCCACGCGCAAAGCGGGACGCAAGGTTGCCACCGCAACCGACGCCAACTTCCTTTATGTCTGGAACGTGACCGACTAGCGAAAACCATCGGGCGGCGGGATATCATCAACCAGCCGGCACGGTTTTACTTCTGTCTTTTTCCTCTTATGGCCTTCGATTAGAACGGAGGCATCATCAAGAGGCACTTTTTCACACAAAAATCAGCCGTTTATTTTCGAACAAAGTCGAGCGACCTCTGTTCGTTTGAGCTGTCAGCTATTGACGGTCGATCGGAATGCTGCGCCTTCCAGGAGCGGCCGCAGACTCAGCAGAACCTGAGGAAGGTCCGCCGCTAGCGTGGTCACCGTCAAAACTCCAACGGAAGCGCCGCTTCGTGCATAAATCCGGCGGTAGACGAGTTCCCTGCCGTTCTTAGTCGAATGGCGAACATCGACCGCCATGCTTTCGTCGGCTCCCCCCACTCGCGGTGGCATCGTCGGTTCAATTTTGGGATCGCGAAGATAACCGCGGAGCATGCTGATTTGCGATTCAACGAACTGTTGCAGGGTGATTCCGCCAAGCAATTCTTCGGAAGCGGCTACGCTACTTGGAAATTCCTCGTTTCCTGACTGCTGAAGTCCAAAGCCCTCTTGCACTTGCCATCGGGCCGGCGCGGCAGGAAAGGACCAGCCCATCACGGTGAATGCGGAGCCTCGCAAGCTGCCGTCCCCGCCCTCTAGCGGTCCATCCCCAAACTTCCGCGCAATGTGAGAGGCAACACCTACCGGTGGCGCAGCGACATGCGGCGGCTTCTTTCCAACGCCAGCAGAGACTGGGTCGTCAGGAAGCTTCACCGGCGCCGCTACGCGCGGCTCTTGCGCTGCAATCATTTTTCGAGGAGCTGGTTCGGCAACGGCATTCGGTTCGGGACGCGAATCTCCAGCTTCGTCTACATCGACGGACTGCACGACCGGCGACGGAACATTCGCTGCCGCTGGACGCATAGGGGTTGGAGGTTTTAAAGCCTCTTCAGAAGCAGGAGACAGCTGCTGGGGCGCGGGCGGCGGCACAACTTCCCGGGGAGGCATCATGGATGCAAGTTTGGCGTCGGCTACGATTTTCACCGTGAAAACCGTTTGGCCACCCTTGATTTCATCACCGTTGGCAAGCATCGCCTCGCGGACGCGCGCGCCATTGAGAAAAGTGCCGTTGCTGCTCTTGCGATCCTGGACGCGGCAACCCTGCGGTGCACACTCGACGGCAAAGTGCACTCCAGACATAAACGTGTCGTCCGGAAAGGCAAATTGCGCGCGCCCGGCGGCTCGCCCGACGAGCAGAGTGTGGCCCGTGAGAAGCGCAATTTTTTGGCCCGCGAGCGGACCGGATTTGACTTCGAGAATGACTCCCATCGGCGGGTTATTTCCTCGAAACTACGTCTGGCAACGACACACGCGTTGAGCGAAAGTTTCTTGAACCGGCTGTCGTATAGTGTTTGGCGCGAGTCCATCATAGACGAACGCACGGCCATGCGAAATGGGACTCAGAAATGCGTTGCTGGCGCTACGCTCGAACCCTCGCCTTAGCTTTTGAGAGTGATGGTGATAGCAGAGACGACGGAATCGTAGAGGGGGCGGACAGAAGGGAGATCCTTTTCGAGTGTGGTAAGAGTGAGGACACTGATGATGGAGCCGCATCGAGCATAAACGCGCCGATAGTAAATCGACGGGCCGCCTTTGAGGCTGTATCGAATTTCGAGCGCTACCGTTTCATCAGAGCCGCGAATGGAGGGAGGGCTAGCAATGTCGATTTTCGGCTCACTCAAATATTCGCCGAACATTTTCGTGTGTGCATCGACATAGTGCTGAAGAGTGAGACTGGGGCCGAGAGGCTCTTCCATAGCGCCAATAGTGGCGGGAAAAGCGTCCGTGACGATTTGTTGAATGCCAAGACCTTCCTGAATTTTCCAACCGTCGGGGATCTTGTGAAAGTTCCAGCCGCCGATCGCCAGAGCGGGCGGTTCGCTGGGCTCCGACGGGCACGCCGCACCAGGAGTTGGCTGAGGCACGGCTGGCACTGGCGGCAGCTTGCTCTGCTGGTGTTGGAGGGCGGGACTCGGAACCGGCGCCACTGGTGGACGCATCTGAGGGGGAGGCGCACTGGGCATTTCTCTTCGCGTCGTGGCCTGCGGTTGCGGTGTCGATTGTGGACTGGCTGAGATTCCCGGGAGTGAGTTGCCGGGCACGATACGGACGACGAAGACCGTCTGACCCGATTTGATTTCGTCACCGTTGGCAAGCGCTGCTTCTTTTGCACGCGCGCCGTTCAGAAATGTGCCGTTGCTGCTGTTCAAGTCGCGGAGGCGGCAACCTTTTTCATCGCATTCGACGGCGAAATGCGTGCCAGACATTTGTTTGTCGTGGGGTACGGCAAATTGTGCGCGGTCCGGTGTGCGGCCGATGACGAAGGACTGACCCATGCGAATGGTAACTATTTGGCCTGCGAGAGGGCCGGACTTTAACTGGAGAGAGACACCCATCGCTGCATTATTTCCAGTGGTCCAGATAATTTGCCAACCGGTACAGCTCCTGAGCCAAATCAGGATCTAGTTCATCGACAGCGCGGCTGGCCATAACGCCGAAAGAGAGCTTTTTGATCTGCTCGTCGGTTGGCCGTTTGCCGCCGCGCGTCCAATCGAAGACAAAGGAAAGCTGGCGCGAAATGGACTGAAGAAAGGTGTCGCCAGGATTTGCAAGGTTGAGGCGATTGATTCCGGCGCGCGCATGCGCAAGCGCGGCGTCAAACTGCGCAAAGTTTGAGAATTCACTCATGGCTTGGCTGGCTTGAACAGATCGCGCGTGGCTGAATCGACCACCATTTGCGTGCCGCCTCCCTTGGTATTGATAGGTTTTTTCGGATCGGTCCAATTGTCGACGATTGGCGCGCCGATAGACCGCAGCGCTTTGCCTTTGGGTGTGGCGAAGGCTTTCTGCACGCGAATATTGGGATCATCGTTGAGACCAAGTTGGTCCCCTGTCTGATTTCCGAGGGGATCAAAGAAATTGCCGGGCTTGCCGCTTGTCTTTCGCACATACTGCGACATTTGAGGCGGAGGCGGAATATCCACAACCTGGACGGGCTTATTGAGATCAATACCCTTAAGGTCCTGCGAAGCGCGATCAGGTCCGAGCCCGGGTTTGCCATTGTAGAAATCCTGTACAACTTTTTCGCGGGCGGCAATTTGATCGGGCGAATTGCCCGAGGACGCAGCCAAGGCGCGATCGGCGTCGGTGACCGTAGGAGCAGCAGCGGGCGGCGGAGCGGCGGGTGGCGCGGTGGCAGCCGCCACGGCGGGGGCGGCAACACTTGGAAGTGCAGGAGCAGAAGGAGCTGACGGTGCGGAAGGAGCGGGTACACCGGCTTCACCAATCATGACGGTGAAACAGCCAAGGATGATTACGCCGCCGTGGGCCGTAGGATCGCCGATGCGGGCGGCCATGAGGCCGCCGATCAAAACGGTGGGCGAGCCCATCACAATGATGTCAGGAGGGCCGACGCAGGTGAGCATGTCTGTGATGCGCGCGGCAGGAAGAAAACCGATAAGGACGGTTGGTTCGCAGGGCGGAAGGATAGGACCGCCGACGTGAGGGACTAGCACAGTGACCATCGGGCAGACATGCATGTCTGATACGCGGGCTGCTGGGGGCATTCTTTCTGTGCTCCAGGACTTAAGATTCGAACTTGCCGATCCGAGAATTATTTCGTGCTGTGCCTTGTGCGCACAGCCGCGAAAGACTATTTCAAGTGCGCCGGGCTAATGCCCGGCATCTACATTTTGCCTCCCTTGCTGCCGTCATCGGCGGTATCGGGATCTTTGGGATCCTTGGGACTCGCCGGGCTTGAGGGGCTGCCAGATCCGGCGGCGCCTCCGCTGTTGATCAACACCAAGGTACCGGAGATGGCGACGCCAGCAGGGCCGATGTTGATGAAATTGCCCGAGGCCATGATGGTCAGTTCAAGGCCGGCTTCGATGACGACATTCATGCCGGCTTTCAGATGGATTTCCATGCCGGCTTCGTGAGCATAGTTCTGGCCGGATTTTTCCTGCAAGTTTTGGCCAACCTGCAGCGACATGGTCTGGCCAACTTGCACGTTCTGATTGCCCGTGACATTTAGTGAGGCGTCTCCTCCAACCTTTTCATTCTGATCATTGGCGATTTGAATGTCCTGTTCGCCCCCAATTTTTTCTTTTTGGTCGTTTTGCACGATGAGGCTGCGGTCGTTGCCGACGAATTCGCGCGAGTCATGTTCGACGCGAAGGTCCATGTCCTTTTCGGCGTTCATGAAAATTTGCTCGTCGCCCTTTTTGTCTTCGAAGCGGAGCTCGTTGAAGTTGCTCGATCCACCGCCCTTGCTGCTACGCGTGAGGAAGGTCGTGCGAGTCATGTTGTCTGGGAGAGTGTAAGGCGGCATCTGCTCGTCGTTGTAGACGCGGCCGGTGATGATAGGGCGATCGGGATCGCCTTCAAGAAATTCGATGATGACTTCCTGTCCGATGCGCGGAATGTTGATGGCGCCCCAATTTTTGCCGGCCCAAGGCTGGGAAACGCGGACCCAACAAGAACTACTCTCATTCTTTTTGCCCAGGCGATCCCAAAAGAACTGGACCTTCACGCGGCCGTATTTATCTGGATAGATTTCCTCGCCGTCGGGGCCGACGACGACCGCGGTCTGCGGGCCCTGAATCACTGGTTTGGGCGTGAGGCGCTGAGGGCGAAAAGGCACGGCGAAAGGCATGCAGGTGAAATTATTGCTGTAAGACTCATGGGAACCACGGTCCGCGCTGGTGTAGGTCTCTCCAACCGACGCGGCGTGTGTGACTTCCGTAAGGAGATAGTCGCCGTTCATATCCTGGCGAGCGTGTTCATCGACATGAAATTTGTAACCGGCGGCGAAAGTACGGCAACTTCCGGAACCGGCGATGACTTGGTGAAGGACTTCTTCTTCCTCCATGCGAAGCTTGGTTACGGTGTCGCCTTCGGACTTGCTGGTGTAAATGCCGGGGTAGTCGTAAATCTCGTATTTGGTGTTGCCGCCAACTTCCGCGACAGTCTGGACATTGGCCATAAGGGACGTGTTCGGAGTCTGAAAATTGTAGTCCGTAAGAGCATACTTGCCGGGCCGCAATTCCTGCTGAGCGTCCCAACCGGTGACGAAATCTTCGTCCTCCGACTCTACGCCCACATTGAAATTAAACCGGACTTTGTATTGTACGGGGCAGTTTTTGCTCGCTTGCGGTTTATCGGCGAAGATCAGCTTGTGGCTGTTCTCGTCGTGCTCGAAGAAATAAAAGATGCCGTACTCCTCCATCAGGCGGGAGACAAAATTAAAGGCCGTCTCGCGGTATTGAACGACATATTCGCGCTGTACGTAGGTTGCCTGGGTGCGGTCCGTGAAGTCCTGAAAGCCGTGATCCTGAAAGACTTTTCTGATGATTTCGGGAATGGTTTTTTGCTGGAAGATCTGGCAATCCGCGGTGCGGGTGAGAAACCAGAGCCAGGGAACAACCTGGATCTGGTAGCGGGTGAAGCGGGTGTCGCGTCCCGCATAAGCAAAGCGGCTAACGTACCCGTTCCAATACCGTTTCCCTTTCTTCGGAAGCTCCATTTCGATGGTGACTTTTTTCCCAATGATTTCGCTGAGCGATATCGAATGGTTCTCCGAAAAGAGGTCCGCGGAGAAATGGAAGAGCTGGGATATTCCTTCAGCACCATGGAAATTTTGGAGCAGCAGCGTGTTGGCACCTAACGGCGTCTTGATAGAGATCAGATGATTTTCTTGCGTATAAGCCATCGCTTAGCGCTCCCGTATTCGGCTTCTTACGTGTTGCATTCCAGTCGCATCGTCAGTTTCTCTCTACGCCCGCTGGCCTGCGCCGATTGCTCTGCTTCTTCCGGACTTCCGCCAGCGGAAACCACTGCTCCGGATGAACCTTCCGAGGCGGCGGTCGGGAGGCACGCACTGTCGATCAGATTACGTTTTGATATGCGCCGCAGTCCCGACCCACCCCTCTGGAGGTCCTTTTTGGCTGTAAGGCATAATTCGGACATGAACGCCTTCTTTCAAGTATCCACGATGGATCATTTCATCCCGGTCCTGGGGAAGTATATGGACGCAGCCATGAGAATGGCCGAAGAGCACGGTAATTGAGTCTCTTTCTAGCGGGAGTCTCAGGTAGGCCTCGTCCTGCGGAGTCGTGTGCACGTAGTAAGGAGTTCGTTTTCCGTGGCGCATGAGGTTCCACGACCACTCGCCAAAATCATTCATTATCCAGGTTGGACGAAGTTTGTTGTCCTTACGGTATGCGGCCTTGTGAAACAAAGCTAAGTCGGACTCATTAACAACCGGAGGGTCACCATCCCTTGCATGGAAGTCCTTCGACGCCTTGGTCCAGATACCGTGCGGGCCATTCGCGTTCTTCCAGACGTGGTGCTCGAAATATTCAACGAACCCGTGACTATCGAAGCGCAGCGGGGCGCCGTAAGGTATGGTGGACAGCGGCCAACCAAGCGTCGTGTGATGCTGTTTGGGGCCTAAGGTGAAGAGCCCCGAAGGAGTCTGACCTGCCGTGTGCCCGCCACCGCCTTTTTGAGGCTTTCCCGGCGGCCCACCGACCGCCTCGTAAGATTCGCCTTTTCCGCCCACGATATATAAGCGGCCCAGCACGGTCTTTTCGTCCTCATCCAAGATCATAGTGTGGCCCTGCCGCGAGACTACAAACCACCGGCTGGCGCCCATGTTGGGGTACAGAACCAGTGTGATCCTATGATGATGATGTGCGTGGTGCCGACCGGAGCCAATGGAACCGAAGAGGCGAGTTCCGCCTTGTTCATCAAATCTGGAATCGCCATGACCATCGTGTCCGGCGGGGCGAGCCGATCGATATTGTTGCGATCGTTGAGAAGCCACTAACGAAATCCTTTCCAGTCCCGGAGTTTGCACCGGGCGGGGGCCCCGAGGGTAAACAAGCCCGACCCGTCCCATTTGAAACTAGGCGTAGGTGAAGGCGCCGTTTTCTCCGACGGATACGTGGATGGCTGACGGCTTCTGGTGCTCGGCCATGCGTCCTAGGAGATAGCGCGAGACATCCGGCAGCATGGAGTTAGTAAGGATGTTATCGACGTTGCGAGCGCCGGATTCGACTTCGGTGCAGCGCTTGGCTACTTCAGCCACCACGGCAGGATCGTAGGTCAGCTCGATTTTGTGATTCTCGCGGATACGGCGTTGAATCTTCGCAAGTTTCAGGGTGACGATTTGCTTCATGGCTTCGTCGCGCAGGGGAAAATAAGGGACGGTTACCAGGCGGCCCATGAAAGCCGGCTTGAAAATCTTGTTGAGTTCGGGCTTAAGCGCTTTGGCCAATCCATCGGCGCTGGGAGTGGTTTCGGGGTCGGCGGTCAGCTTCATAAGCAAATCGGTACAGGCGTTGGAAGTAAGAATGATGATGGTGTTTTTAAAATCGATCTCGCGGCCTTCGCCATCTTCCATCATTCCTTTGTCGAAGACCTGGTAGAAGAGTTCGAGAACATCAGGATGAGCTTTTTCGCATTCATCGAGCAAGACGACGGAGTAAGGGCGGCGCCGAACCGCTTCCGTAAGCACGCCACCTTCGCCGTAGCCGACATAGCCTGGTGGTGAGCCTTTGAGACTCGAAACGGTGTGGGCTTCCTGATACTCCGACATATTGATGGTGATGAGATTGCGCTCCCCGCCGTAGAGAAAATCGGCCAGCGCGAGCGCGGTTTCGGTTTTGCCGACCCCGCTGGGGCCCACGAGCATAAAGACGCCAACGGGCTTGACGGGATCGTCCATACCGGCGCGGTTCGTAGAAATACGCTGAGCGATGGCTTCGAGAGCGTGGTTCTGTCCGATGACACGCGCAGCCATGAGATCTTTCAAATTTAGGACAGTATTGATTTCGTCTTGCTGCATTTTGCCAACTGGGATGCCGGTCCATGCCGAGATAACTTCTCCAACGATTTGCGTGTCCACGCAAACGCGCATAAGTGGCGAATCGCCTTGCAACGCATCGAGCTCGGTATTCAGCTTTTCGAGTTCCGCCCGGAGCGCGGGCGCATCCATTGCGGGCTGAGCAGCTGTGCCAGCCGCAGCAGTTGTAGTTGATGTCGCGGCAGCAGGAGGAGCCACTGCGGCTTCAAGCTGTGTACGGATGCCGCGGATACGAGTGACGAGCGACAACTCTTTGCCGCGTCGTTCCTCTAGAGTTTTAAGGCGCGCGGCGACTTCTGTTCTCTGCTTGGCAATATTGGCCAGGCGTTCGGAATGATCGACGCCGACAGCGGTTTCGCGTTCGAGGACGCGCTGCTGGACGTCTAGGTCATCGACCGTGCGCATCGCGTCCTCGATCAGGGGAGGAGTGGCATTCTGTCCGAGGGAGAGTCGAGCGCAAGCGGTATCCATTACGCTGACCGCTTTGTCCGGCAGTTGCCGGCCAGCAAGGTATCGATGAGAGAACTTCGTTGCGGCGTGGACCGCTTCATCCAGGATTCGCACGTTGTGATGTTTCTCAAGAGAAGCGACGATGCCGCGCAACATAACTCTGCATTGCTCTTCGGTGGGCTCTTCGACTTTGACGACCTGAAAGCGGCGAGCGAGGGCGGCGTCTTTCTCGAAGAATTTCTTGTACTCGGACCAGGTGGTGGCGGCGATGGTGCGCAGTTCGCCGCGCGCCAAAGCCGGTTTGAGCAAGTTCGCGGCATCGCCCTGCCCTGCCGGACCGCCAGCGCCAATCATGGTGTGGGCTTCATCAATAAAAAGAACGATGGGAGACGGAGAGGATTTAACCTCTTCAATCAAGCCTTTGAGGCGATTTTCAAATTCGCCTTTGACGCCGGCGCCCGCTTGCAACAGCGCAAGATCGAGCGAGCGGATGCTAACGTTCTTAAGCACTGGCGGAACATCACCGGCAGCGACGCGTAGAGCGAAACCTTCGACGACGGCGGTTTTTCCGACGCCTGCTTCGCCGGTGAGAATTGGATTGTTTTGACGGCGGCGCGTCAGAATGTCGATGATTTGGCGAATCTCGTGATCACGCCCTAAAACGGTGTCAATTTTTCCGGCCTTGGCATTCGCGGTGAGATCGATCGTGAACTGATTAAGATTTTGCTGTTTCCCAGCGGCAGGCATACCACCGGCCTGCGGAAGCCCTTCGCCTCCGATGGGAACGGCTTGCGCAGTTTCCTGATCTTCAGGCGAACCTGCGACAATATTCCAGAAATCTTTGTGAAGCGCCTCAGCACTGATTTTTTGAAACTCGCGGGTGACTTCACGCATAAGCCGTGAGAGATTTCCGGAACTCGCAATCGCGAGGATGCAGAAACCGGTGCGGACTTGCGCGGAGCCGAAATCGATGGAGCCTATCGTCCACGCTTCGGAGAGCATGTCCGTAAGCGTTGGACTGAAAGCGGGAGTGCGGGCGTTTCCCGATTTTAATTTATCGAGACTGCGCGTTAGATCGCCCGTGAGTCGCGATTTGTCTACGCCAAACTGTTTGAGGATACGTGGAAAATCGCTGTCGGTTGTTTCAAGCAGCTTCAAAAGAAAGTGTTCGACCTCGATGTCATAGTGAGTGCGCGCCAGGCAAAACCCAGCGGCGGCCTCGAGAGCGTTCCGGGTCGTATCGTTGAGCTTTCCAATGAGGCCTTTTAAGTTTGCCGTCATAACATCCTCGCTTCGCTAAACATTGAAAATAGTTTCTTCCGGGTGGCGCTCCATGGGCGTTGATTTCATCCATGTGACCCAGCCAAGCTGCGGCGCGCCATCACCCTCGCCGCCAAGCTGGCAGGGTGGTACCTCTTCTCGTTTGAGAATGAGCTGTACCTCGAAATCGATTTCTTCGTTAGTCCAAAAACGCAGCAGCGCGCGGAGCGGTTCGTAAGCTGAACCGTTAGGCAGAAAATCGAGATAGTTTTCCAGATTCAGCGGCCCAATGCGAATTCGCGCGCTCGCCTGCTGGTTCCATACTTCGTCGCCGACCACGGCGCCCATACCTAATTGCTCAGAGGGAGTGGAACGCTCGCCGATGCAGCATTCCGTGGTGTCGTCCAACCGGAACCAACCGCCGACTAGCTGAATGACTTCAAAGGGGACTTCAAAATAATCGTTGAGGAGCAATTCGAGAGCGTGCGCGGAATGGGGACGCTGACCGAGAATGCCGGCAAAAAAAAGAAAAGCGTCGTCGGGAACGGCGAGACGCTCCTGCAATCCAGCCGTGCCGAGCCCGATCAGATCGAGCAGATGATGGGAGAAGCGATCGCGCTCTCCGCGTTCATAGGAAACGGCGAAGCGGTATTTTTCCCAGGCCTGGTAGAAAAACGAGAGCATGCGGTGATGAAAGAGATCGAGAAAATCGCGCAGCGTTTTATCGCCGGAGCGCAGGCGGGAAAGAATGAGTGTCGTGTAGAAGTGCGGTAGAGGGCCCTGTGGGCCGGTGGTCCCCATGAAATTCACAGTGAGAGTCGGCGCTTTCCCCTCGGGCCAATCGATGGACTGAATTTCGCTCGCGGGGAACGACAGCGATGGATGTGCACCGAGGCGCGCTACTTCATCGGACGGATTCGTAAAGCGGCCGAGAGGCTTGCGATCGGGCGCAATGCGTTCGAGCAAGCGAATAGCCTGGAAGAATTCGAAGCGATAAGGCGCGCTGCGAAGTAGCTCCTCGACTTCCGAAAAATCTACAGGAGAATCACTTCCCCCGCCCTCGGTGGCCATTGACGCAGAACCTCCTTTCTTTGCTGGGTGCGCACGACGAGCTGGCTGAAACTGTTCAGCGAAGCGTACTGCCCCAGAAAGTATTCGAGAACGCTAGCGAAGAGAAACACGCCTCCACCGACGAATTGTTCCTCGTCAAATTCCATTTCGACGCGGTGACCGCGGACAAAGCCGATGCCATTTTCCGAGATGACGCGGGCAAAATGGCGCGAGCTGGATAATTTCATCAATCCGGCGACTTGCCGTTCGTTGTAGCCAGACTCTCCGAACGTATAGAGGCGAAGAATTTCCTGCAGGGACTCTTTGCCCTCTTCGACGATGGAAAGATAGTTCAGCGAAAGATGGGAGATAAGGCGCCAGAGCATGCCTTTTCCGGTAGGCGGGCGCACTGAAGCGGAGGGCTTCCGCAAGGCCACGATGCGTTTGATAGAAGAAATGCCTTCGAGTTCAAAATCGCCGCGCTCGTTTCCCATCGGGAGTCGGTGAGGCAAATCGCGGTTCGAACACGTGCAGTGAATGGTGGCGGAGTCCGTTTCCGGATGAAGAGGGCGGCCGCTCAAGTCCAAGAACGAAAGATAGACGTCCGTGCCCTCGTCATCGCGGCGAGTGGAGGCCTGCCGGCGCGAATGCCAAAACCCTTTAGGCCGCTCGCGATGGCGAGAGGTCGTATGCCGAAAACGATAAAAAGGCTCGAATTTCAGAACTTCGTGAGTCTCTGGATCGGGAGAGATGACTTCTTCGATGGAGAAAATTTCCATGGCGCGCCGGCGGCGGACATCCGGAGTGATCAAATACTCGGTGTGCGTTTGATCGAGGCGAATCGGTTC
>Ga0210391_10001065_pt1 | contig 25787 bp, 23 predicted proteins | sample IncBWC12OmetaG_FD_160573 | JGI IMG/M metagenome (GOLD analysis project Ga0210391, IMG submission 160573) | Forest soil microbial communities from Barre Woods Harvard Forest LTER site, Petersham, Massachusetts, United States - Inc-BW-C-12-O ... | reverse complement strand
CTCATAGATTCAGACTCCCGCACTGCTTGACACAATTTCCTCCTCATTGTTTACTCCCCGCAGCGAGGAGGTTCCCACGCATGAGATTCAAGCTACAGGTATCTGCATTGGCTGCCGCTGCAGTTCTTTTCTCGGTGCATCCGAGCGCTCTGCGAGCGCAAGAATCGTCCCACAAACTTACGGTAATGGATGAGTTTCAAATTCAGCTCCCCACCGACCCCCAAATCTCGCCGGACGGCAAAAAAATCGTGTATGTGCGCCGCTTCGCAGATCCCATGACTGACCGTCGCTACTCAAATCTCTGGATCATCAATTCCGACGGCACCGATCATCGCCCTCTCACGACCGGCAACCACAACGACGCCTCTCCGCGCTGGTCGCCCGACAGCGCTCGCCTCGCTTATCTGTCCGACACCGACGGCAAGCAGCAGCTCTACATTCGCTGGATGGACTCCGGACAAACGGCCCGTATCACCAATCTCGATCAATCTCCCGACGCCATCGAATGGTCTCCCGACGGAAAAATGCTCTCCTTCTCGTCACTCGTTCTTGGCAAAGGTCCTCACCTCGCCGATCTTCCGTCGCCGCCCGCGGGAGCCAAGTGGGCAGAACCAGCCACGGCTTACGATCGCCTCGTCTACCGTTTCAACGGCGCAGGCTATTTGAAACCAGGCTTCATGCAGATTTTTGTCGTCTCCGCGGAAGGCGGCGCTCCACGCCAGATCTCCAACGGAAATTTTCCGAATGGCGGCAACGAATACGGCGCCACTCGCGCCACCTGGACTCCCGACGGAAAATTTCTCCTCGTTTCCGCCAATCGTCATCCAGAATCCGACCACGAGAATTTCGACACCGAAATTTATGAGTTCAGTGTCGCTGACGGCTCTCTCCGCGCCCTCACCAATCGCAAAGGCCCTGACAACAATCCCGCTATTTCTCCCGACGGAAAATGGATCGCCTACACCGGTTTCGACGACCGATACCAGGGTCATCAGACCACCAAGCTCTACCTGATGAACCGCGACGGCACAGGCTCCCATTCCATCTCCGACAAACTCGATCGCGATATCCAAAACCCTGTCTGGGCGCCCGACAACAGTGGCGTCTACTTTCAATACAACGAACAAGGCGACACAAAAATCGGCTTCCTTTCCCCCGATGGAACTCCCAAGAAAATTGCCGATCACGTCGCGTCCACCACCGGCGCGGGCGGCGGGGGATCTTTCTCCGTCGCTCACGCCGGCCCCATCGCCTTTACGTACGGTCGCACGGACATCCCCGGCGATGTGGCCCTCAACAACATGGGCACGATGAAAGTGCTCACCTCTCTCAATCAGGAATTGCTCGATCAGAAGAAACCCGGCCACGTCGATGAAATTCACTACAAATCCTCAAAAGACAGTCGCGAAATTGAAGGCTGGATCATTCAGCCACCCGATTTCGACGCCGCGAAAAAATATCCGCTCATCCTCGAAATTCATGGCGGCCCGTTTGGCGATTACGGCGACCGCTTCGATTTTGAAAAACAGGTCTGGGCTGCGATGGGCTATGTCGTGCTCTACACCAATCCTCGCGGCAGCACCAGCTACGGCGAAGAATTCTCCAACCTTATCCACCACGCTTATCCCGGCGACGATTTTGCCGACCTGAATAGCGGCGTCGACGCCGTCATCGCCAAAGGTTACATCGACACGAACAATCTCTTCGTCTCCGGCGGTAGCGGCGGCGGCGTCCTTACCGCATGGACCATCGAGCACACAGAACGCTTCCGCGCCGCTGCTTGCCTCTATCCCGTCATCAACTGGTACAGCTTCGTACTAACCAGCGACATTCCCTGGACTTCAAAATATTGGTTCCCTGGCGTTCCCTGGGAAAACACCGATCAGTACATGCAGCGCTCGCTCACCAACCTCGTCTCTAAAATAAAAACGCCGACTCTACTCATGACGGGAGAAGCTGACTATCGCACTCCCATTTCCGAAGCAGAGCAGTTCTACGCGGCCCTGAAGATCCTCAACATCGATGCCGTGCTCGTCCGCGTGCCCGAAGAGCCTCACGGCATCAGCCGCCGCCCCAGCCATCACATCGCCAAAATGCTCTACGTAGCTGGCTGGTTCCAACAACACAAATCCACCAACTAACAACACCAATCCTTGCAGGGGCCGGGCTTGTTTACCCTGCTTGCCCTAAGGAACGAAGGGAGCCTCGAAGGGCCCTCTCGCCGCGCTTGTCCCGCCACATGTCGTTTATCTTGGGTTTAGGTCGAGGCCTGTATAGATGAGTTCGCCCCAACTCACTCAAGGGCGAAGAAATTCAGGAGAGAAACATGATGCGTAAGAATTTTGCAGTCCCAATAGTCTTCGGTTCCCTCTCCCTGGCAATGGCCCTTTGCGTCGGCCTAATGTCGCGAGCCGCAGCGCCCGCTCCAGGTCCCTCTGGGTATCACGTCATCAAGACCGTCCCAATCCCCGGCGACGAAGGCTGGGACTATCTCAACGTCGACGCCGCTGCGCGCCGCGTCTATATTTCTCACGGCTCTCATGTCGTCGTCATGAACGCCGACACCTACGCCGTGGAAGGCGATGTTCCCGACACGCAAGGCGTCCACGGCATCGCACTCGCTCCAGACCTCGGCCGTGGCTTCGTCAGTGCCGGCCGCGCCAACATCGCGGTCATCTTCGACATCAAATCGCTCAAAACTCTGGGCACGGTGAAAACAGACGCAAATCCAGACGCTATCGTCTACGATGCTGTCTCTAAGCGGGTCTTTACTTTGAACGGCCGTGGCCAGAACACCACCGCGATCAACGGCGCCGACGGCGCGGTTGCCGGTACTCTCGCTCTCGGCGGCAAACCAGAATTCGCTCAAGCCGATGGCAAGGGCAGCATCTTCGTCAACATCGAAGACACAAACCAGTTAGTCCAATTCGACGCGCAAAAGCTGACCGAAACTCATCGCTGGCCGCTCGCGCCGTGCAAATCCCCGTCCGGACTCGCCATGGATCTCAAGAATCGCCGTCTGTTCTCTGTCTGTGATGAAAAAGTCATGGCGGTCGTGAATTCCGACACCGGCGCAGTTGTCGCCACGCCCACCATCTGCGACGGCCCCGACGCCGCCGGCTTCGATCCCGCCACCGGCTATGTCTTCGCCTCTTGCGGCGACGGCAACCTCACCGTCATCCACCAAGACTCACCTGATAAATACACTGTCGTCGAAAACGTCCCCACCAAGCGCAGCGCCCGTACCATGGGCCTCGACCTGAAAACCCATAACATCTTTCTTCCGTCCGCCGAATTCGATGCCCCGGCTGCCGGTGAGCGCCGCGGCAAAATGAAGCCCGGCTCCTTCGCCATCGTAGTCGTCAGCAAGTAGTCATTGAAGAGGCGTGCGCATCAGGCCCGCGCACGCCTCTCCTTCCCAAAATAAAAGCGTCCCGGTGAGTGATTTCACCGGGACGCTTTTATTTTTCTCTAATCTTTCAGCGCGTTAGTTCGAAGGCACTACGCCAACGTTGTGCGCTCCCGCGAACAAGGACATTCCCGTCCCCGCCGTCTGCGGCAGCCACCACATCTTGCGCAGCAAGGGTTCGCGGCTGGTCATCATCTTTCGTCCAATGAAATCCAGCACGAGTGGACTAACCTGTGTCGCCGCATAAATCGCATTCGAATGCGAGAAGGGACGCAGAAAAGGATTGCCTTCTGTCCCATATCCACCCGAAACCGCCCGCCGCGTGGACCACGCATCAAACGCCGCCGCGCCCGACGAGGCAGCAATCAACCCATACCAAATCTTCTTTTGCCGCTCCGAAACGTCTTCTGGATTAAAAGCCGGTTTACCTGGCCGAATGGTCAGGGGTGCGCTCCCAGGCGCGACCGGTTGACCCGCCGGACCGGGCGTTACACTCGCAGCATTCGAATTAGCCGCAATCTCCGCGTCCGTCTTTATCTTGGGATCGGGCACCGAGGGCAGCGCCTTTAAGAGGGAAGAATCATTCGCCGAATCTATGGACACGCCTGCGGGGCGCTCCGTTACTGCCTTTGCTACCTCTACGCTCTGCGGAAAGGGGTAGAGCAAAAGGATCGTTGCGAGCAGCATGTTTCACCTCAGTAGTTAAGAGCTATGCATTCCGGTCCCCACTCTCAACTACGGAGAATATACTGTCCAAAAGGGCAGGTGGCACTGGTCCGTTGGTCACATTCTTATTGGTACCCTCCGCTAGCACCTCCGTTTGCCCTTTTCGGGACTCCCGTACTAGCCCTCGATGTGAACACTTTTTCACATTTACGGCACGCCATTACCGCCCCTTTGGAGTCCGGGAGCCCTGCTCCCTCTTTTCTCCTACCTCTTAACAGCCCAGCCAAAATCCTGGGTCTCACCATTCGGAGTTCGCGCCACTCTGCTATAATCCAGCTCATCAACCGCAGCTCCGTCGCGGCTTCTCTAAAAATGGCGGCCAACGAATCCACCGCAGCCAATCGCGCTCCTAAACTAGAGCGCGGCCCGCAATCCCCACGGTTCATCGTCATCGAAGGCCCGCTGCGCGTCGGTAAAACCACGCTAGCCAAAATTCTCGCCGAGCGTCTCCACGCCCGCCGCATCTACGATTGCGAAGACAATCCCTTCCTGGCCGATTTCTACAAAGAAAAAGCCGGCGCCGCCTTCCGCGCCCAAATGTACTTCCTCATCGAGCGCCAAAAACGCATTCGTGAAGCGCTCGCCGTTGAAGCTCCCGGCCCTGTCCTCTCCGATTTCCTCCTCGAAAAAGACCGCATCTTCGCCAATCTCAATCTCGACGATGAAGAACTCAAACTCTACGACCGCTACTACGAATCCCTGACTGCCGATATTCCCGATCCCGATCTAGTCATCTATCTCCAAGCCAAACCTGAAGTCCTCCGGGCCCGCATCGCCAAAAAAGCCTCCCGCGATGAATCCCAAATCTCCCCCGAATACATCGAAGAAGTCGCCGCGGCTTACGAACATTTCTTCTTCCGCTACGCCGCCTCCGATCTCCTCGTCATCAACACCTCCGACATCGACTTCGTCGAGCGCAGCGAAGACCTCCAACAACTCCTCCGCCGCCTGCAAGAGCCAGTAAAAGGCACCCAGTACTTCCTCCCCCTAGCCGCCTCCGAATAGCCTTTCTCCACATCGCGCAAATTTCTCCGCGTTGTCATTCCGAGCGCAGCAAGGAATCTGGTTCTCTCTTCCTCTGCTCGACTTGTAGGGGCACGGCACGCCGTGCCCGCTCTTTGTGTTTCGCCGGCTGTAGAGGCGGGGCTTGCCCCGCCCGCTCCTCGCATTTCTCTCGGTGTTGGGGCACGATTCATCGTGCCCTCCTCGATTCCAACCCACTCGCGGACCGCAACCGAACACTCCGAACTTGTTCCTACTACCTATACAAATCCCCCGCGAGATACTTGAATCCCGTATCGACAGCCACGGTAGCAACAATACTTCCCGGCCCAAGCTCCTGCGCCAACTGCAACGCCGCAGCAACATTCAACCCCGACGATGTCCCCGCAAATATCCCCTCTTCCCTCGCCAACCGTCGCGCCATCTCCCGCGCCGCTCCTTCCTCTACCGTCCGCACTTCATCGAAATCGCCATCCTTCAAATGCGGCGGCCGAAATCCCGCAGCAATACCTTCAACACGATGCGCCCCGCCTTTCCCTGTGGTAAGTACCGGCGAACCTGCCGGTTCCAGCGCCACAATCCGCGCCCCGCATCCAGCCTCCTTCAACGCGCGCGACACGCCTACAATCATTCCGCCCGTTCCCACGCCGCCACAAAACGCCGTCAACCCGACTCCCACCTGTTCCACCAACTCCTTGCCGATTCCCATGTAAGCGCGAATCGCGTCCGCGTTATTAAACTGGTTCGTATAAAACGTCCCCGGCTCCTGAGCCAATTCTTCCGCACGCCGCTTCATCCTCTGATAAAGCTCTGGCACCAGCTTGCCTCCCTCCGCCGGAAAAATCTCCAAGTCCCCGCCAAAGAGCCGCATCGTCCTCAGCTTCTCATCCGAAAATCCATCCGACGAAATCGGCGTAAACCGATACCCCTTGATCGCACACACCATCGCCAGCGACGATCCCGTACTCCCTCCCGTCCACTCCACCACGCGCATCCCCGGACGCAGCTCCCCGCGCGCCTCTGCGCCCTCAATCATCGCCAAAGCCATCCGATCTTTGTAAGACCCCGTCGGATTGTAGTACTCCAGCTTCACCAATACCTCAGCCATCCCCGCCGACACAATCTTCTTCAACCGCACCACCGGCGTATTCCCAATCGCCTCCAAAATCGAACCCCGCACCTGGTTTTTAGCCGCCATAGTTCTTCTCCCTGGTCCGTTTGCGGCCGTAAGCTCATATCGCCGCAACTCTGTTCGATATCATTGTAGGCGCCCGGCATGTTTATCCTGAGCCTCGAGGGGCCGTGCCCGCCATCCGTCTGCAACCTTCAAACTCCGATTCACGCTCGTGCATTGGATTGCAATAAAGCGTTGATAGTCGCATGCAGAGAAGCCATCCGACTCATCCGCCGCCTCCAAACACCCCCCTCAGCACTGATCGACAACCACCACACGGTCATTTCGAACGGAGCAGGCCATCGCCTTTTCTTTCACGTTCGCTCCCGCGAACGTGTCGGCCTGCGCAGAGAGAACTCTCTCTTCGCTTTGCTCTTTCTCCGCTTATCGGCACAATATCTGGCAGCAAACCGCTCATCGAAGCGTGCGGGCAACCAGCTAGAGTCCCCTGTGGAATTGCGGACGCGCAGACACGTCCTCCTGACACGTCAGCCTTCCCTCCTCCGTTCCGAGCTTTCATTTAACGCACCTGTTTTCTGTATCTTAGTCGCCAACTACCGCTTCAGATTCCACGGCCACCAATCTGCTTCTACCTGTTCGAGTATGAGCTTTCGCCGCAACGAACAGGGGCTGCAGCCATGTCAGCCAAAAAACTCACCAGCAATCTTCACCGTCCCGCCGCAACGATTCTGTTCTCCGTGCGCACCCTATCAGCGCTTGCGCTCACGGCACTTGCCCTAACTTCGTGGACCGCCAATCGACTTTGGCCGCGCCACATGCGCGTCGGGGCGCAGCATCGCTATCTCGCTCCGAAGCTCCAGGGCCGAAATATCGCGCTCCCATTTTCGAGCGAAGTGGCTTGCGCGGAAATCGCTTCGTTCGACGACCAACTCGAAGCCTTTCTGCGCTACGAATATCTACGTGGACGCGATCCGGGCGAGGCCTCAAAAATCTTTCTGATCGCAGTGCGTACCGGCAAGCGTGCGAACTACAAAATTTATATGCTCGTGGAAAACGATCAGCTCACCGCCGTCCCTCGGCTCAATCGAATGGAATCTCACGGCCTCATCACGCACTACGAACTCGTCGCGTGGACGCGGCAGGATCTCTCTTTCGCACAGCAGCAAAGCCGCATGTTCGAGAACGCTTACAACGTTCCTACCGAACAAACACTGGAGACGCTTCCTTCGTTTCAGCTTCTGCCAGCATTAGCGGATTTTCTTGTTTTCAAATCGCAGACCGACTGGCGCGTGGTCGGGCAAAGCACACGGGCGCCTCAGCCGCTCACTCATCATCAGGCGCTGCCGCTCGCTTCGAACATTCTAGACGTCGCGCATTTTTACAATCTGCCGCTGGATTATTTCCTCGGCGTCGGCGCGATGGAAAATAATTACATGGATGTGAACGGCGATCTCACCCACGCCGTTTGGAAAAAGCGCGCGGAGCGCGGCGACATCGTTCTCGAGCACGGTCGCAAGCGCGTCCTCGTAAGCGACTATTCGATCGGCGCGTGGCAAATTTCGCGCGAAACACTGCGAGCGGCCCATCAGCTCTACTTGAAGGACAAGCGCGATTACGATCAGTTGCCGCCGCGCCTGCGCCCTTCGCACGATCTCGACGTGAATTCCGTCAACAGCGAAGTCCTCACCACGTACGCCGGACTCGTGCTGCGCGATTTACTCGACCGCTTCGACGGCGACATAGATCAAGCCATCGGCGCGTACAACGGCGGCATTCGCAATCCCAATCCCTCTTACGCCGCTGGAGTGAAAAATGTCGCGCTCTATGCGCGCAGAGTTCTCGAGCACGCGCCGCTGCCCGCAGCAAAATCACCTGCGGCCGCTTTGCCGAATGGGACTGTGCTGTAGTCATGTGCTCTAGCCTCCCGTTTTGTGTCTCTGATTTTTTGGAGGGGGTTCCTGGGCCTGACCTGAGGGTCAGGTTCTTGAATCGTGCGAGCCTGTACGTTTTCGATGTTGCCTCCGTTCGCCGCGCCCGACTAGAGTGATGGCAGCCCAGTTCCACCGTTCGCAAAATGAAATCTGTCTTGGGAACATCCGCAAGCAAGCCAAAACCCTCGCCTCTCGAGGGCTCTGGCAATTTCCGCGTTCTGCCGGACGGTTCCAACTTGCAGCAAGTTTTGCGGCGCGAGTGGTGGCTGTGGCTCTCCGCATTATTCGTCACCACACTTTCGTGCGTCGCTTTCCTGCTCTCCTCGTTTACTTCTTTCTTCCGTCACGCCGAACACTTTTATGAAATTGGCGCCGATCAAGCGCGTTGGGCCACGCTCTGTTTGCTTCTGATTTTCAATGGCTGGCTGATCTACCGCCAATGGTCTTTCCGGCGTTTGCGGCATCAGTCGGCGGAGCAATTTCTCGACGCGCAGGCTATGCCTCAGCAATTTTCGGCAGCAGCCGGGCTCGATCCCATCACAGGTTTGTACACACGCTCATCTCTCGAGCAACACCTAGGAAAAGAAGTGGCTCGGGCACGCCGTCAAAATTCTGCGCTGAGTCTCGCCACTATTCACGTGGACGAGTTCGCCCATCTCAGCTCGCGCTACGGCAAGTCCGCTGTGGACGCCGCGCTCAAAGAACTTGCGCGCCGCTTGAAAAAGGCCAGCCGCGGCTCGGATATTGCCGCGCGGCTCGGCGACGACGACTTTCTACTCTTGCTGCCCGAATGCGGTTTGAACGCGGTCAAACAAGTTCTAAACCGTCTTGGCACCGTCGAAGTGAGCGCATCAGGCGAAAGGATTCCCCTCAACTTCACTACCGGCTGGGTCGACTATCAGCCCGGTGACCTGCCCGCCGATTTGCTCAAGCGGGCCGCGGAACTTCTTCACCTCTACGACTCCGCCGCCCAGGAGAGCTTTTCTACAACTCTCGCGCCCCACTAGCTTCCCTCTGCGTTTCGTACCACATTTTTTGTTAACACTGACGCGCTTCCAAACGTCTTGCACTTCAGCAAAATCAAATTGGGGGCGTGTCATGAACTTTCGTTCTGCAAAAGCAGCTGGCTGCTTTCTGTTCTCGCTGATGCTTGTGCCTATGGTTTGCGTCTCACTGGCCGGCGTTCCCTGGCCTTCGGGAACCGGCGCAGTTTCGGAAATTGCGGCGATGCACATTGCCCGTGCGAGTCATAGTTCCACGCTGCTGCCGAACGGCAAAGTCCTGATCGCCGGCGGGTTCGCCGGGAGCGGCGGCGAGTACAGCCCTTACCGGACAGCGGAACTGTACGATCCGAACTCGGGGACCTTTCAGTCCGTCGCTGAGATGAGCATTGGGCGCTCGGGGCACACCGCTACGCTTTTGAAAAATGGCAAAGTGTTGATCGTTGGCGGCTGGACTGGCCGTTATGATCTTCGTGGCTCCGCGGAAATTTACGATCCCACGGCGAATACATTTACGCCGACGGGAAACCTGGTGATCGAACGCGCAGGGAACACGGCGACACTTCTCGCGGACGGCCGGGTGCTTATCACCGGTGGCGAGGATCGCCAGGAAAATAAAATCGCCAGCGCTGAGATTTATGATCCATTCACCGGAAAATTTACCCAGACAGGCAGCATGGCCGACGCGCGCGCGGCGCATACAGCGACGGCTCTCAAGGATGGCCGAGTGTTGATCGTTGGCGGCAGCTCAGGCCACTATCCTTCGCAAAACGTCTATCGTTCCGCGGAACTCTTCGAACCGGCCACCGGTAAATTCAGTTCCACGGGCCTAATGACAGTGGGCCGCCACAAACATGCAGCGATTCTTCTTCGCAGCGGAAAAGTACTCATCGTCGGCGGCTCGGACAACCGCGATTGGCATGGCGAATATACGAGCGCAGAAATTTTCGATCCCGCTACAAAAACATTCGCTGTTACCGGGGCGATGAATACTGCGCGGTTTAAAATCCCAGCAGCTGTGGTGTTGCTCCCTAGCGGCAAAGTTCTCGTTGCCGGAGGTGGCCCATTCGCAGAATTGTTTGACGAAACGACGGGCACGTTCAGCAAAATTCCAGGTTCGTTGGGAGCCGCGCGTTTCTTCGCTTCCGCAACTCTTCTCCCGGGCGGCAAAGCGCTGGTCACGGGAGGCTACGCCGAAAGCGGTGGCAGCCTCCCCGCCACTCCCGCCTCGTGGCTCTACCAACCATGACCGAAGGCCAATCCTTGGATGATAAGATGGCCTCCCGTGGCGGCCACAACGCACATGGCGGGTCTTAACAAGAAGCGCGCGGAAGAGATTTTTTCGAAGAGCAAGCGGGAGAAGTGGCCTTACCCAAGAATATTCGATGCTCTCAAAGACGCGGGCGTCGACTACTACGAGACGGAAGTCGCTACCCACGGCATCGTTTATCACGGGTCGGGAGACTCAATCTCAGAACCTCCGCCTCCGGGATTCACCCCATTGAAAGTCAGCGCAAACTTTGATGCCGCGGGAGTGAAGCTCGCCATCGAACGAAACAAAACCAAGCCCGATTACATGGTGTTCCTGCAGGAAATCGCTCGGGCCGGAGTCGTTCGCTATCGAGTGGACATGAGCGCCAGGGCCGTCAGCTATCTTGGCGGCGCCGGTAAGGCATACGTGGAGCCGGTTCCGCAATTTCAGCTTCCGTTGCACAACGCCGCGTGCGAATTTCCTTCGCTGAATTGCCACTTCCCTCTAGAATTCTCCCGGCGTCGAAAGACACTGCGCATCGCATCTGGTGATCCATCGGAGGAGCGGCCATGAAAACGAAGCAGACGGGACAATCTCCGAAAGTTCTGGTGATCGACATTGGCGGGACGAACATCAAGCTTTTGGCGACGGGGCAAAAAGAGCCGAGAAAATATCCGTCGGGCCCGACGATGACGCCGCGCAAGATGGTGAGCCTGGTGAAGAAGGCTGTGGCCGATTGGAAATTCGACTGCATTTCGCTGGGCTATCCTGGACCGATCATCAATGGTCATCCACTCCGCGAGCCGCACAATCTGGGACACGGCTGGGTGGGATTCAACTTTCACAAAGCATTTGGCTGTCCTGTAAAGATTCTCAACGATGCCGCGATGCAAGCGGTTGGAAGCTATAAGGGCGGACGGATGTTATTTCTCGGATTGGGCACGGGATTGGGTTCCGCGATGATCGTCAACGGAATTTTGCAGCCGATGGAGTTGGCACACCTTGGCTACAAAAACGGAAAATCCTACGAAGACTACCTTGGTTTGCGCGGGCTGAAAAGAATGGGCAAGAAAAAATGGCGGCGGTACGTGGCCAAGGTTACAAAGAGTCTGAAGGTCGCGCTCGATGCGGATTATGTAGTGCTGGGCGGCGGAAACAGCAAGTTGCTGAAGAAGCTGCCTCCTGGGGCCAAGCTTGGGAGCAACGAGAATGCGTTTCTGGGCGGCTTTCGGATGTGGCAGAAAAATCAGGTAGAGAATCCTTTTTGATCGCGTCGTTTCTTGCTTGACTGGCGAGAGCGCCCGCCTCTCCAGCAGCAGTCGAGGATAACCACCAGGCGGACCTCACAACTTCCAATCTTGCTCTTCCGCTTGTATATTGCAGCCGAACTTCGAGGAGGCTTTCGTCATGGAACTTTGGTCACGCCGAAAATTCTTTCTTACGTCTCTTGCCAGCAGTTTTGTCGCAGGCGCGGGCAAAGCTTTTGGGCGCACGCTTCCGGTGGATAAAGTGGAGTCGCCGACGCCAATCGCGCCGGCGCAAGGCACACGTCCGATTATTATTTCTAGCGCCAACGGACTTCACGCGCTCGATAAAGGGATGGACATTCTGAAGAAGGGTGGCGACACGCTGGACGCGGTAGTTGCGACCGTGACTATCGTCGAAGACGATCCGAACGATGATTCCGTGGGCTTCGGCGGCTTGCCCAATGAGGAATGCGAAGTCGAGCTGGACGCCAGCGTAATGCATGGACCGACGCACCGCGCCGGGTCTGTCGCTTCGGTGCGGCGCATCAAGAATGTCTCGCGACTGGCACAAACCGTAATGGAAAAGACAAATCACGTAATGCTCGTTGGCGAGGGAGCACATCGATTTGCCGTCGATGAAGGCTTTGAAGATATGAGCCTGCTCACCGAGCATTCGCGCAAGATTTGGCTGGCGTGGAAGGCGGCATCTTCGGTGAATTGGCGGCCTGGGATTGATAGCCCGGAATGGAAAGAACACGTTGCGGCAATTTTCGACGGCGATAAAGAGAAAATTGCCTACGCTGAGCGCGTGATTGCCCATCCGCCTACGGGCACGATTCCGTGCATGGCGGTGAATGAAAAAGGAGACATTTCAGCTACGACCACCACGTCAGGACTTGCGTGGAAAATTCCCGGGCGGGTAGGGGACTCACCGATTATCGGGGCAGGCTGCTATGTGGACAATGAAGTCGGTGCGGCGGGCTCGACTGGAAAAGGCGAAGAAAATATCAAAATCTGCGGTGGACACACGATTGTCGAAATGATGCGGCTGGGAAAGTCGCCTCAAGATGCCTGCCTAGAGGCGCTGGCGCGCATCGCGCACAACTACAACAATGACAAGAAAAAGCTCGCGACGTTTCACATTTTCTTCTATGCGCTGAATAAAGATGGAGTGCACGGGTCTGCTTCGCTGTGGCGCAATCACTACGAGGAGCCGCAGCACTCGGTTTATGCTGTGCACGATGGAACGCAGGCGCGTTTGGCGGAATGCAAACCATTCTTCGACGAAATCAATGCGCACGGATAATGTCCGCGGATAAAATGGATTTATGGACCAAGCGAACATTCTGATTATCGGTGGTGGTGTCGTTGGCTGCGCGATTGCCCGTGCGGTTTCGAGGCGGTGGGAAGATGTTTTTCTCGTCGAGCAAAATCCCAAGCTGGGCATGGCGACCAGTTCGCGCAACAGCGGCGTCGTGCATTCCGGCATCTACTATCCGAAGAACTCGCTGAAGGCGCGGCACTGCACCGAGGGCAACCGGTTCACCTACGAATTCTGCAAAAAACATAATGTTCCGTTTCGCCACACGGGGAAGCTTGTGGTGGCGGCGAACGCGCATGAAGAAGCGGATCTCGAAGCCCTGAAGAAAAAAGGCGAAGGCAATGGCGTGGAGGGTTTGCGGCTGATTGGTCCGGAGGAAATTCGCAAACGCGAGCCGCACATTCGTGGATCGGCGGCGATGATGGTGCCTTCGACGGGAATCGTTTCGGCGGAGGAGTTGGTGCACGCTTACGCGCGGATTGCTACCGGACAGGGGGCAGAGATCGTTACGCACGCGCGCGTGGTTTCGCTGGAGCCAGTCGCGGGAGCGATACGAGTTGGGCTGCGCATCGGCGATGAAGAAGATGTGCAGGATGAAATGATTGAAGCGCGGTGCGTGATTAATGCCGCTGGGCTTTATGCGGATGAAGTGGCGGCGTTGATGGGAAACAAATCGTGGAAGATTTATCCCGTGCGCGGGGAGTATTGCGAGGTGCGCGGGCCGCGGGCTTCGTTGATCAACGATCTCGTCTATCCCCTGCCGCACAGTGACGGGCTGAGTCTTGGCGTGCATTTTACGAAAACATTGTGGGGAACGTTTTTGCTGGGCCCGACAGCGACTTACGTCGACAGCAAAGAAAATTACGAAAAGAACCGGTTGCCAATTGCGGCGTTTGCGGAAAGCGCGAAGACGCTTTTGCCGGAAATTGAGGAGAGCGACTTGCAGATCGGATATTCGGGACTGCGTCCGAAGCTAGTGCCGCCCACGGGGCATGGCATTGCGGATTTTGTGATTACGCGGGATCCGACCGTGCCGCAGGCGATTCAGTTGGTTGGGATTGAGTCGCCCGGATTGACGGCAGCGCCGTCGATCGCGGAGCATGTCGCGGAGTTGGTAGCTGAGATTCTGGCGTAAGATGCTGGGAAGCGTTGCCGAGCAACGGGCACGGCGCGCCCCTACGAAGAAAGCTCTCACCATTCAACGATTACGCGGACAAATTTTTTCTTTCCCGCTCTAATGAGAAATTCCCGCGGTTTGCTGAGGTCGATGTCTTTGCGGGGGTCATCCATCCGAACACCGTCGATCTCAACACCTCCTTGTTTAACAAGTCTCTCGCCTTCACTCTTCGAGGGCACGAGCTCCAACTCGACTAGAAGAGCGCTAAGCTTCTGTGCGGGTCTACCGCTTATTCTCTGAATGGGCGCTTCCGCGGGGGCTTGGCGGTCGCGGAAGACGCGTTGGAAATTTTCGGCGGCTTTGCGGGCGGCTTCTTCGCCGTGGAAACCCGCGATTACTTCCTGGGCCAGGCGCATTTTTACGTCCATGGGATGCGCTGCGCCACTTGCAACTTCTTTCTTTAGCACGTCAATTTCGCTCGGCGTGCGGTCGGTAACTAAGTCGTAGTAGGTCCACATCAAATCATCGGGAATGGACATAAGCTTGCCGAAGATGTCGGTGGGCGATTCGGTGATGCCGATGTAGTTGCCGAGGCTTTTGGACATTTTGCGCTGGCCGTCGAGGCCGACGAGGATGGGCATGGTGACAGCGACTTCGCCGGCGAGGCCGTAGGCGCGTTGGATGTCGCGGTGCACGAGGATGTTGAACTTCTGCTCTGTGGCGCCGAGCTCGACGTCGGATTTGAGGGCGACAGCGTCGTAGGCAGTGAGGAGCGGGTAGAGAAGTTCGTGGACGGAGATGGGCTGATGTTGTTCGAGGCGGGAGCGAAAGTCTTCACGTTCGAGCATGCGGGCGAGGCTGTAGTGGCCGCAGATGCGAACAATGTCGTAACTGGAAAGTTTGTCGAGCCATTCGGAGTTGTAGCGGACTTCGGTTCTTTGCGGGTCGAGGAGTTTGAAAACTTGCTCCAGATAAGTTTTGGCGTTGGCGTTGACTTCTTCACGGGAGAGCGGCGGGCGCGTTTCGGAGCGGCCGGTGGGATCGCCGATCATGGCGGAAAAATCGCCGATGAGGAAGATCGCGGTGTGGCCGAGGTCTTGAAAATGTTTCAGCTTGCGAAGGACGACCGTGTGGCCGAGATGAATGTCGGGAGCGGTGGGGTCGACGCCGAGATAGACGCGGAGCGGAGTACCAGTTTTGAAGGAGTGTTCGAGTTTCGCTTTCAGCTCGGCTTCGGGAATGATTTCGGCCGTGCCTTTTTTTAGATAGGCGAGCTGTTCTTCGACGGGTTTGAATTTGGTTTCGGACATTTTTCAGTTCGATCGAATGACGCGGCGGCCTTCGATTTTGAAACGGCCTTCGAGGATGATTCGAACGGCTTCGGAATAAATTCGGTGTTCCTCGCGCAGAATGCGCGCGGAAAGCGTGTCCTCTGTGTCTTCGTCGTTTACTGGCAAAACGGCCTGGAGAACGATGGGACCAGCGTCGAGATTTTCGTCGACAAAATGGACCGTGCATCCGGCGAACTTCACGCCGTACTCGAGAGCTTGGCGCTGCGACTCAAGGCCCGGAAAGGATGGCAACAGCGACGGGTGAATATTCAGAATACGATTCGGGAATGCAGCTACAAAATATGGCGACAGCAGGCGCATGTAGCCAGCCAGACAGACGAGGTCGACTTTATGCTCATTGAGGACCGCAACGACCTGGCGGTCATACGTTTCGCGCTCCAAACCTTTAGAAGGAATCGCTCGCGTCGCGATGCCGCGCGATTTTGCGCGATCGAGGCCGGGCGCGCCTTCGCGGTTGCTGACGACTATCGCGATCTCCGCGTTGGGAATTCGGCCGGAAACGATGCTCTCCGCGAGCGCTTCGAAGTTCGAACCGCGGCCGCTCAACAGCACGCCTATGCGCTTCTTCATAAACAAAAAACGTTAACACAACCGCGAGCATCGGCAAAACTTGGGTTGTACCTGAGGCGAGTCCGGGCCGCGTCCTTTGTGACAGGCAATTGCATCGCAAAGTGGGCGGCATCGCGTTAGAATGCCCGTTCTCTGAACGTAAATTCCTTTCGAAAGCGTGCACTATGACCAATCGCACCAATCTGTTTCGCCGACACTTTCTTAATAGCGTGACGGTGCTCTTTCTGGCACTCGGCCTCTGCGCTGCCATTTCTTATGCGCAGCAGAGCGCGCCGGGAGCAACGAAAAGCGCTGCGGCAAGCGGATCGGCAGGTTCGCACGATCCTGCCGAGCCGCCTCAGAACGCGCCGCATCCGAAGACTCTGCCGCGACCCACGGGCGCGATTGCGCGCTCGAGCATTAATGAAGCGACAATGCGGACCATCATTCATGAGCAAGTCAGCTGCGGCACGCGGCTGACCCTCTCTTCGTGGACCGATCCAAAGCGTGGAATCGGCTGCGGACGCGACTTTATTACGGCGCGATTCAACGAGATCGCGAAAGCTTCTGGCGGAAAACTGGAAATCGTGGTGGACAAATTCGAATCAAAGTCGGAACGGACAGGGCCGAATCCGGTACACCTGGAAAATGTCTACGGGATTTTGAAGGGTTCAGATCCAAATCTGGCGAAGAATATTTTCATTGTCGTGGGCGACTTCGATTCGCGGGCTTCGAACGTGATGGATCCGGAAGCAGATGCACCGGGGGCTGACGACGATTCTTCCGGTGTGGCGGTGGTTCTGGAGTCGGCGCGATTGCTGAGCAAGGCGGCCGCGACTGGACATGGGGGCCGCGCGACGGTCTTGTTTGGTGCGCTCTCAGGCGAAGAGCAGGGACTATTGGGCGCGTACCGCTTGCTGGAATGGACGAAGGAGCAGGGATATACGGTGGGCGCGATGATGGACAACGACATCGTCGGCGCGGACCCGGCGCCGGGCGGGCCGCATCGCGTGCGCGTGTTTTCGGAGAATGGCACGATCGAGGATTGCGATGGGCCGCAGCGCGAACTGGCGCGTGCGATCGAGGAGATTAACGGGCGGTCAGCGATTCGAATGATTTTTCGGTTGGACCGCTATGGGCGCGGCGGCGACCACTACCCGTTTTCGAAGGCAGGGTTGCCGGCTGTGCGCTTCACGGAGCCGCTGGAAAATTACAATCACCAGCACCAGACGCCGCGGACTGAGAATGCGGTCGAATACGGTGACTACGAAAAGTTTTTAAATTTTGCGTTCATGGGAAATGTAGCGCGCGACAATGCGGAGGTATTGCGGCAACTAGCGCTGGCACCGGCGCCGCCAACGACTGTCCGACTGACGGGCGCGGTTACGCCCGATGCGAAAGTTTCGTGGGCCGCGGACGACGATGCGGATCGCGCGGGATTTGAAATTCTGTGGAGGGAAACGACGGAGTCGCGTTGGAGCGTTTTTGACTTCACGGAAAAGGCTGGGCAAACAGTTTTGAAGGATGTTTCAACGGACAATCATTACTTTGCGGTGCGTTCCGTTGGCAAAAACGGGGCACGGTCGATCGCCGTGATCTCTGAAGCAGAGCGGCGTGCTCCACCGACGCCAACCGCGCCGAAACAGTAAATAAATATGCCGAAGAGGAAGCGCCTAATGGAATGGCAGAAAGTCAGCGGAGAGAGGTTTCAATCCATTCTGGACGAGGAGGCCGCGGCCCTTCCTCAAGAAGCAGTAAAACTCCTCAAAGTACGCGCTGTACCGATTTTTGAACAACCGTGTTTAAGAAGCGAAGATTACGGTATCGAGAAGGTGTTTGCCGTAGCTCGAGCCGAAAATCGAGTGCTCTTCTTCGATGATGTTGAGGATGAATTCGGTGTCGGGATTCCAGATAACGACGGAGTTCTCAGAGATCTTGGAACGTTTGGTTCGTCCATAGCAGCTGTACTAGCTCTCTAGGATCGAACTAATTGAACGAAAATGGCCAACAGTTGGTGACTTTGCACGGCTGGGGCGCAGCGTGTTGCGCCCCTACAACGGACAGTGAGACGCCCAAGCGGATACGCCTCAGTGTTTCGGCGGCGCGGTGGGTTGGGCGAAGGTGATGAAGTGGCCGGCTGGATCCTGGACGGCGAATTCGCGCATGCCGTAGAAGGCAGTGCGCTCGGGCATGACTTTTTGCACGTCCTTCATGGCGGCTAGGACAGCGTCTAGGTTGTCGACTTCCAAGTACAGATAGGTGAGGCCTTTCCTGGCTGCGGCGGCCATGGCAGGCGGGGCGTCGTGTTCGACGCTCGTATAGGTCTGATACATCACTTCGACGCTGCCTTTTTGAAAGGCGACGAAGGCGAGTTTGTTGCCGTCAGGGACTTCGATGGTTTTGGCGAAGCCGAGGCGATCCATCCAGAAGGGCAGAACGGGCTCGATTTCGTTGACAAGCAGGACTGGGGTGATTTTTTTGACGTTCATGGGCTTCTTCTCCTCGATTTGATTGGCTTGCAGAGTGGCGAATCCAAAAAGGGCAGCGGCTAGAGTGGCAGACGTTAGGGCGTGCATGCCTAAATTCTCCTTGCGATGGATACTAGTCTCATTTAGACTAGCTGAGAATAAGCAGGGCAAATACGCTTGTCAAGGAGGTTCTCATGGTCGAAAAAACGCGCGAACTGGGAGATTTGATATCCATTGGGCCGGCGATGCTGCGCGATTTCGAGTTGCTGGGGATTCGAAGTGTGACTCAGTTGGCGAAGCAGAGTCCTCACCGAATGTATGAAAAGATGGGGCGTTTGACGGGGCAGCGTCAGGATCCGTGCGTGCTGGATACTTTCTGTGCAGCGGTGGCGCAGGCGAAGAATCCGCGATTGGCGGCGGAGAAGTGCCGGTGGTGGTGGTGGAGCAGGAAGAGGAAGGGGCGAAGTAAGGACGTATAGAAGTAACTGCACAGAAAGAAAAGAACGAAAAGAAAGAAAAAGATAACGCAGGGACGCAGAGTTCGCAGAGGAGCGCGGAGAGATTGAAGAAAACCGGGGCACGAAAGAAGAAATTGGGACTGACTACGCCGGACTTGGTGCTTTTGAGTTTGCTGGCGGAGCGGCCGATGCACGGATATCAGGCGAATGCGGAATTAGTGAGGCGAGAGATAAAGGATTGGGCGGGAATTTCTCGGCCGCAAGTTTATTATTCGCTGGAGAAACTCGCTCGCGCGGGGATGATTCGTTTGCTGGAGACGGATGAGCCTGCGGCGGGGCCGGAGCGAAGCAGCTATGAGACGAGAGCGAAAGGTAAAGCGGCGCTGGCGGATGCACTTGAACGCACGGAGTGGACAACGCAGCGGGATCGGCCGCCCTTTCTGACGTGGGTGGCCCTTTCCTGGCAGGCACGCCCAGGCGTGATGAGGCGGCAAATTGCGCGGCGCCGGGAGTTTTTGGAAAACGAAGTTGCAAGAGAGAAGGAAGTGCTACGGTCAATTCTGGAGGAAGTGGGGCATCCCTATCATGAGGCGGTTTGGATGGTGAGCCTGATGATCGACCAATTCAAAGTAGAATTGCAATGGCTCGACAAAGTGGAAAAGGAGCTTCGGCGCCGTGGACCGGCGAAACGGCCTGAATATGCAGGGGAAGAAGAGAGAACGTAACGCAGAGACACAGAGTGCGCAGAGAAGAGTAAAGGCGAAAAACAGGAATCGGGGAGGCATGGATGGGGGGATTGGGGCGGTATCGGATACGGCGGCATGGCGTGGTTTTTGCGAACTTGGTTTTGGCGGCAATCGCAATCAACAGCCAAAAGGCTGGGGCTCAGGAGAAGCGGCCGACTGCGCGAGAAGTCGTGGCAGCAATTCAGGAGCATATTGGAATACCGTGGCAAAAGGAGACTGTGGACACTTTCAAAGCCGGCAATCCGGATGCGCCGGTTGCCGGAATTGCCGTGACGATGATGGCAACGATGGACGTGCTGCAACGCGCGGCGGCGAACGGGCAGAATTTCGTCATCACGCACGAGCCGACTTTTTACAACCACCTGGACGTGCCGGACGGAATGGCGGAGAGCGATCCGGTGTGGAAAGCGAAGCGCGAATTCATTGAGAAGCACGGAATGGTGGTGTGGAGATTTCACGATCACTGGCACGAGAGAAAACCGGACGGAATTCTGGCGGGAATGGTTCGCGCCATGGGGTGGGAGAAATATCAGCAGAAAGGAAATCCTTATTTGTTCACGATGCCGGAGAAAACGTTGGAAGCGCTGGCAGCGGAGGTGGCGAAAAAGCTGGGCTCGCCCGTCGTGCGAGTCGTGGGAGAGCCCGGAATGAAGGTGACGCGGATCGCCTTTAGCCCCGGCTCGGCGGGATTTATGCGAGAGACGCATGCGCTGGAGATGGATAACGTGGAAGTACTTTTGGTGGGAGAGACGCGGGAATGGGAGACGGTGGAGTATGCGGCCGACGCCGTGAGCGAAGGGAAAAAGAAGGCGCTAATTGTGATTGGGCATATTCCTTCGGAACAGGCGGGGATGGAGGAGTGCGCGCGATGGCTGAAGACATTCGTGAAAGATGTGCCGATTGAGTTTGTGCCGGCGAAGCAGCCGTTCTGGACTTTGGCGGAACGAGAGAAGAAAAACTAAGTTTAAGAAAAAGATTTATACAGAGGACTCGGAGAACGCAGAGGGCACAGACAAGAAGGGGACAGGCGGGAGTGCCTGTCCTACTACTACAGATTCAGGGAGCCGGAGTGGGCTACGCGGGATTTGCCGGCGTCACCGCGCTCGATGCGGCCGATGCGGAAGAATTTTTCGCGGCGGCGCTTGAGGTCGGCTTCGACAGATTTTACATAGGCTGGCGGCACAACGAGAATCATGCCGATGCCCATGTTGAAAGATTGCAGCAACTCGTTAGTTTCGATTTTTCCAAGCACAGCGAGAAATTTGAAGATGGGGGGAATCGGCCAGGAGGCGAGATCGATTTGCGCTTTAACGCCAGCGGGAAGAACGCGCGGCAAATTGCCGGGAATGCCGCCGCCGGTGATGTGCGCGAGAGCGGAAACCCAGCCGCGCGCGACAATATTTTTGAGCGCGGGAGCATAGCACAGATGTGGCTTTAACAGCTCGGCGCCGATTTTGTTACCAACTTCCGCGACATAGGTGTCCGGCTTCAGCTTGGCGACTTCGAAGACAAGTTTGCGGGCGAGCGAGTAACCATTCGTGTGCAAGCCGGAAGACGGAAGAGCGAAAAGCGCATCGCCGGGTTTGACAGCTTTTCCGGTGAGAATTTTTTTTCGCTCGACCGCGCCGACAATAAACCCTGCCAGATCGTATTCGCCTGGAGGATAAAATCCCGGCATCTCTGCAGTTTCGCCGCCAATCAACGCGCATCCAGCTTTACGGCAGGACCGGCTCATGCCCTCTACAAGCTGCTCGATGACCGCCGGATCAAGTTTCCCCATCGCGAGGTAGTCGAGGAAAAAAAGCGGCGATGCACCCTGGACGAGAATATCGTTGACACAATGATTGACGAGGTCGCCGCCGACGGTCGAATGCACGCCCATCGCCATCGCGATTTTCAGCTTCGTGCCGACGCCATCCGCGCTCGAAACGAGGACCGGTTCTTTCCACTTTTTGTTGTCGAGGGCGAAGAGCGCGCCGAAACCGCCGATACCGCCGAGCACACCGCTTGTAAACGTGCGGTTGGCGTGGTGCCGGATACGCTGCTTCACCTCGTCGGCGACAGCGATGTTCACTCCGGCATCGGCGTATTTCATCGAGGTTAATTCGCTTTCGTTTTATCCGGGCACAGATTCGCGTCCGTCGTACACTTTGCGGAGTGACTTGTAATCTGCCGCGGCAGGCTCGCGGCCAAATCCTCAAACTAATCGCGCTAGCCGCTTACTGGAAGCGCGTTCAAACCCGAGCTCCATGACAAAAACACCCGGATCAAAACGTTCGGAACAGGCGCTTCCATCTCACGGTACCCGGATGGATGACAGCATTCGCATAGGCTTCAAATCTCTCGCGAATCTGTCCGGGCTCCCAGGCATCTTGCCCGACATCGAGCGACATATAAATCATGACCGGCGTGCCGATAATGTCATTTCGCGGAACACAACCCCAGAAGCGGCTGTCATAGGAATTGCCGCGATTGTCGCCCATCACAAAATAACATTTGTCCGGAACTGTGAAGGGAAGCTTCAAGTCGCCCGGCTCGCTGCGGCCAAGCGTATAGTTTTCGCTGAGCTTCTGACCATTGATCCAGACCGCGCCGTCGTGAACGTCGACAGTTTCGCCCGGAAGACCGATGACGCGCTTGACGTAGTCCGGCTGATCGGGCGCGAAGGGCGGCTTGAAAATAATGATCTGCTGGCGCTTAGGATTGCGCCAAAGCGGGACATGCCAGTTTGTAAAAGGAACGCCGGCGTCGTAACCGATGCGACTCATGATGAGGTGGTCGCCGATGAGAAGCGTGTTTTCCATCGAGCCAGAAGGAATGACGCGCGCTTGGCCAATGGTGCCATTGATCAGAAGAAATGCGAGTCCCACCCAGAACCAGGCCAGGGCTTCGCGTTGAACGCGCTTGCCCATGGGGAGCTTGGGTTCTTGGGCGGCGGTTGCTGTTTCTTTACCGACCTCTTTGTCGCTCGGCTTTTCTTTTACGTCAGCCTTCACGTTCCACCGTCACGGGCTTATCCATAGGCGCGTCGTCCATCGAACTGCCGTTCTTTGCGTCCGCAGCGTGTCCGTTGCTCTCGCGGACTTCGAGCTGCACAAGATCCGTGGGATAGACACCGGTATAACAAGACGTACAGAACTTGCCTTCGGTGTCATTCACGGCTTGGCGCAGCGCCGGGAGAGAAACGTAGCCAAGCGAATCCGCCCCAAGAAACTTGCAAATTTCTCCGGGGGAATTCGAGGAGGCGATGAGCTCTTCGCGCGTGGGCGTGTCCACGCCGTAGTAGCACGGAGAAATGGTAGGTGGACAGCTGATGCGCACGTGAACTTCACGGGCGCCGGCTTCGCGGACCATGCGGACGATCTTACGGCTGGTGGTGCCGCGGACGATGGAGTCGTCGACGAGAATAACGCGCTTACCTTCGATGAGCCCGCGGATGGGATTGAGTTTCAGCTTTACGCCGAAATTTCGAATGGCTTGCGACGGCTCGATGAACGTGCGGCCGATGTAGTGATTGCGAATCAAGCCCATGCGGAAAGGTATTCCCGATTCGAGCGCGTAGCCAACAGCGGCGGGCACGCCGGAATCAGGAACGGGCACGACAATATCGGCATCAACGGGATGTTCTTGGGCGAGAAGACGGCCGAGGGCTTCACGGCTTTCGTTGACGCTGCGACCGAAAATAATGCTGTCCGGACGGGCAAAATAAACATGCTCGAAAATACATTGCTGCATGGGCTTTTGCGGCGCGAAGTGGATGGACTCGATGCCGGAGCGTGAGATGCGTACCATTTCGCCGGGTTCGACTTCGCGGACATATTGCGCGTTGAGCAGATCGAACGCGCAAGTTTCGGAAGCGACCAACCAGGCTTCGCCGCCGGTGGGCAGAGGCAGCCTGCCAAGAACGAGCGGGCGAAAACCGCGCGGGTCGCGCACGGCAATGAGTTCGTCCTGCGTCAGAACAAGGAGCGAGTACGCGCCTTCCACTTGATTGAGCGCGTCGCCAAGCGCGCCAGAAAGATTGCGGGCTTGCGAGCGCGCTATGAGATGGACGATCACTTCGGTGTCGCTATTAGTTTGGAAGATGGAGCCGCGGTGCTCCAGCTTGCGGCGCCATTCCGCGGCATTGGTGAGATTGCCGTTGTGGCCGAGAGCGACTTTGCCCTTGTTACAGTCGATCATGATGGGCTGAGCGTTGAGGAGAGCTTTGTCGCCGGCGGTGGAATAGCGCGTGTGGCCGATAGCGAGCGTTCCCGGGAGCTTGGCAAGTTCGCTGGGCTGAAAGATTTCTTCCACATCGCCCATGGCACGGTGGAGGTAAAGCTCGGTGCCGTCGCTGGAAACGATGCCGGCGGATTCCTGGCCGCGATGCTGCAGCGCGTAGAGGCCAAGATAGGCGAGATTGGCGGCTTCGGGATGGCCGAAGACGCCGAACACACCACACTCGTCGTGGAAGTGATCGTCCGCGTAAGCGAGTTTTTGCGTCATTTTGAAGTTAACGTCTGCTCGAGCGAATTGACCCAGATGCCACGCAGTGTGTCGATGGAGGAATCGACTACTGCGTTCCCCTTATATACGATGCGCAGCGCGTTGTTAAGTTTCACTTTGCCAATCTCGCGCGCGCCCACGCCGTATTGTCTCGCAGTTGCAAGGACAGCGGCAAGTCTTGTGGGGGAGACGGAGACGACGCAGCGGGCGCCGCGTTCGTTGAAGAGTGTGTGTTCAGCGGGGCCATCGGTCGTGCTGCTCAGGTTAACGTCAGCACCCAAGACGGGCACGGCATGTTTACCCTGAGCCTCGAAGGACCGTGTCCCTACGGGAGACATCGCGGCGAAGCAGGATTCGGCCAAGGTGACAGCAATTCCGCCATCGGAGATATCGTGGGCTGATTGCACCGAGCCGTCAGAGGCAAGCGCAACCAGGCAATCGATCAGGCGTTTTTCGGCGGCGAGACCGATGGCTGGCGGTTCGCCGGAAACGATACCCGCAATCGTCTTGGAATATTCCGATGAGGAAAATTCGCGGGCAGCCTCGGAAGATTGATCGGGTTGTAGGGGCACGGCATGCCGTGCCCGTTCCAACGGGACATCGGAACTTGAACCGTCAAGGAGGACGATGACGTCGCCATCGTCGCGAAACGCAATTTTCAGGACGCGGGAAGCATCATCAAGAACGCCCAGAATCCCGATGACCGGCGTTGGGTAAATGGATTTGCCGAGCGTCTCATTGTAGAAGCTGACGTTGCCGCCGGTGATGGGCGTGCCGAGTTCAGTGCAGGCCACAGTGAGGCCGTCGATGGCTTCGCTGAATTGCCACATCACGTCCGGCTTTTCCGGGCTACCGAAATTGAGGCAATTCGTTGCGGCGATGGGACGTGCGCCTGAGGTGGCGACGTTGCGCGCGGCTTCGGCGACGGCGTGCATGGCTCCCACGCGCGGATTTAGCTGGCACCAGCGACCGTTGCCATCGGTGGCAAGCGCCAGAGCGCGTTTCACGACTCCTGTTTGCGGATCCTTGATACGCACGACTGCTGCGTCGCTTGCACCGGGACCTGCGAGCGTGTTGGTGCGGACGCTGGTGTCGTACTGCTCGGTGATCCAGCGTTTCGAGGCAATAGCAGGCGAAGCCATGAGCTTTGCAAAATTTGCGTTGAGATTTGTGCCTTCGGGCGCGAACGCAAACCAATCCACGGGCGTTTCGTGGCGAAGCGGCGGCTGCGCGATGGGGCGGCGGTAGACCGGGCCTTTTTCAGCGAGCGGATGCGCGGGAATTTCCGCGGCGACTTGGCCGTGATTCAAAACTTTCGCGATACCGCCGTCCGTGACTGTGCCAACAACAACAGCATCGAGTCCCCACTTTTTGAAAACGTCGAGGACTTCGCGTTCACGGCCTTTTTCCGCAACCAGAAGCATGCGCTCCTGTGATTCGCTGAGCATGATTTCGTAGGGCGTCATGCCGGTTTCGCGCTGCGGAACTTTGGCGAGATCGATTTCGATGCCCGTGCCGCCGCGCGAAGCCATTTCCATGGTCGAGCAGGTGAGGCCGGCGGCGCCCATGTCCTGAATGGCGACGA
>Ga0210391_10001063_pt1 | contig 25835 bp, 24 predicted proteins | sample IncBWC12OmetaG_FD_160573 | JGI IMG/M metagenome (GOLD analysis project Ga0210391, IMG submission 160573) | Forest soil microbial communities from Barre Woods Harvard Forest LTER site, Petersham, Massachusetts, United States - Inc-BW-C-12-O ... | reverse complement strand
CGCCTGTTCCGGCGACATGTAGGCAACGGTACCCATCGTCGATCCCGAAGCGGTAAGAGTGCTTACGGCAGTTGAAGCGTCTGCGCCAGTACCGTTGAGTTTTGCCAGCCCGAAATCGAGGATCTTCACCTGTCCCGAATTCGTCACAAAGATATTTGAAGGCTTGATATCGCGATGCAAAATGCCTTTGCGGTGCGCGACATCGAGGGCATCAGCCAATTGCATGCCCATCTCCAGCAATTTCGAGTAGGGCATGACATGGCCGCGGTAGAGCTTTTCCAGGCTGTTGCCCTCCATCAGTTCCATTACGATGAACGGCGTTTCCGCCGACTCGTTGAGCTCATGGATTGTGCAGATGCCGGGATGATTGAATGAAGAAGCAGCGCGCGCCTCGCGCCAGAAACGCTCCAGAGCGGACCTGTCGTTAGGCGTTGTTTCGATCAGCAGTTTGATCGCGACATGGCGGCCCAGCTTCTGGTCGACTGCCTCGAATACCACACCCATGCCGCCCTGCCCTAAGCGCCGGACGAGTTTGTAATGACCGAGAAGGGCACCCGGAGATAGTTCTTGCACTCCACAATCTTGCCTGTAAGCGCTGAATGCGGCAAGAAGCCTTGGGCCACTTGAACGAAAGCGCTGCGCGGCTGTAGTGACGCTAACAGGGCAAAGCGCTCATCGTGCTTCAGGCGCCCTGGTCGGTTGAGAACCGACTCTCACGTTGTCGGCTCTCAACCACGTTCGCACCGATGCCTCTCATCAGGTCCGTGTGAGCCTCGGTTCAGGCATTCGTCCCACCATCCACCGTCAGATTCGTCCCGGTGATGTACGACGACTCCGGACCGGCGACGAACGCCACCAACGCGGCGACCTCATCGACATGCCCGTAACGGCCGAGCGCCGTGACAGCCGTCTGAGGTGTTGCCCAATCGCCGGCGGCGGGATTCAGATCCGTATCAATCGGACCCGGCTGGACGTTATTGACCGTGATTCCCCGGCTCCCGACTTCTCTGGACAATCCCTGAGTAAACATCTTCACGGCTCCTTTGGTGGCGGAGTAGGGCACCAGTCCCGGCGTCAGGACACGCTCGCCCACGCACGAGCCGATCGAAATGATGCGGCCCCCGTCCTTCATGTGTTTCAGGGCCGCCTGTGTTGCAACGAATACGCCGCGAATGTTGATGTCAATCAAGCGATCCAGCTCTTCAAGCGTCGTCTCCTCGAATCTTTTCGGAACAGCGGTGCCGGCATTGTTCACCAGTACATCAAGGCCGCCAAAGGTCGCGACTGTCTTTTCAACTGCGGCCGTAACGGCGCCGGCATCGCCAGCGTCCGCCTGAATCGCGATTGCCTTTCCGCCTGCGCGTTCAATCTCCTTGACGACCGATGCGGCCGCATCCGCACCTTTCGTGTATGTAATGGCCACGCTCGCTCCATCTGCCGCCAGGCGCTTCGCGATCGCCGCGCCAATGCCCCGGGAACCGCCGGTAATGAGTGCCACTTTCCTAGCTAACTTAGACATATGTCTCCCTTGGTTTCTATGAATGATTCACATGACTGCGATTTGGCCGCGACTTCAGCCCCTTATCCGATGTGTCATACCCGCAAGCAGACTTAACATTTTGCGGATACCGTGTATTGCCCAGGCTCGGGCATGGCTTTTCGCGCAGAACTTCAGAGAGGTACAGTTCTCTGTGAATCAGGGCAGCGCGAACGCCACGTACATTCCGCCGGAGGGAGATTTGGGATCGCGGCCGCCTCCAGCGGCGATGACCACATATTGCTTGCCGGCGATCATGTATGTCGCGGGGGTGGCAAGGCCGGCGAAGGGAAGCTCAGTCTCCCACAGCAGCTTGCCGGTGCGGCTGTCGAGGGCGCGGAATTTCCTGTCGAAGATGGTGGCTCCGATAAAGAGCAGGCCGCCGGCGGTCACGATCGGGCCGCCGTAGTTTTCCGTGCCGGTGTGAGCCATGCCTTTGGCGGCCAGCTCAGGGTATTCGCCGAGCGGAATCTTCCAGAGATATTCGCCGGTGTTCAGGTCGATGGCGTTCAGAGTGCCCCAGGGCGGCGCGACGGCCGGGTATCCGTCGGGATCGTAGAATTTGCGGTATCCGGTGAAGCGGTACTTCATCTGCGGAGAATCGGGACGGGAGAAGTCGCTTTCGGATGGGGAGGTTCTCGCCTGTGGCATTTCTTTCTTGTCGTTGGTTGGAGTTGCGGCTGTTTCTTTGCCAGTTCGTAAATAGGCGAGGAGGGCGTCAAGCTGGGCGTTCTGTATGGTTGGGAAGCCCGGCATCCTGCCCTTGCCATGATGAATAGTGTTGGTGATTTGGTCCGTGGTCAGCCGCTTGTCGATGTCGATCAGCGAAGGAAAGGCTGGAGGCGAGCCGGCGCGATTGTCGCCATGGCAAAGCGAGCAGCGGTTTTGATAGATTTCTGTACCGGGGCCGGTGGGCTTGTTCTCGACGAGGCCGCCAGTCCAGGCAATGTCGTTGGCGTTCACGTAGATCACTCCGGTGGCGGGGTCGATGGCCGGACCGCCCCATTCTGCTCCACCGTCGAAGCCGGGGAAGACCACGGTCTGCCGGCCCACGCCCAGCGGGACGAACTGGCCTTCACTGCGGAAGGTGCGGAATTGCTGCAGGGCCCAGGCGTGCGCCTCGGGCGTGCGGTTGGTGAGCATGTCTTCGGTGAGAAGCTGACGGGCAAAGGGCTCCGGCTTGAGAGGGAGCGGCTGCACGGGCGCGGTGACTTCGCCAGGTACGTCGCTGGCGGGATATTTCTTCTCTTCAATCGGAAAGAGCGGCGTTCCGGTGGCGCGGTCGAAGAGGAAGACCCATCCCTGTTTGCTGGTCTGCGCGATTGCGTCTACGGATTTGCCGCCGCGCTTGACGGTAAGCAGCGCGGGCGGCGAGGGAAAATCACGGTCCCATAGATCGTGATGCACGCCCTGGAAGGACCAGATGCGCTTTCCGGTTGCGGCGTCCAGGGCAAGCAGAGTATTGGCGAAGAGGTCGTCGCCCACGCGGTCGCCGCCGTAAAAGTCGAAGACCGCCGAGCCGGTCGGGGCATAGACAATGCCGCGCTGGGCGTCAATGGTCATACCTGCCCAATTGTTGGCCGCGCCCATGTGGTCCCACGCGCCGGCAGGCCAGGTGTCGTATCCGGACTCGCCGGGATGGGGAATCGTGTGGAAGCTCCAGCGGAGTTTGCCGGTGCGAACGTCGTAGGCGCGAACGTCTCCGGGAGGCGCGGGCGGCGTTTCGGGCGCGCGGAAGCCGACAATGATCAGGTCTTTGTAGACCACTCCAGGGGAAGTCATGGCAACGGCCTGGCGCGTGTAGTCGCGTCCGAGATCTTTGCGGAGATCGACTCGTCCATTCTCGCCAAAGGACTCGATCGGCTTGCCTGTGTGAGCATCGAGGGCATAGAGATAGTTCATGACTCCGGCGAGAATGCGGCTGTCGTTGCCTTCGGACCAATAAGCAACGCCGCGCAGGGGCTGTGTGCCGGCGATCCCGGAGTCGAACTTCCAGAGGAGCGTGCCGGTTGCCGCGTCGAGCGCGATTATTTTCTGGGATGGGGTGCAGGCGTAGAGGACTCTGCCGACGATGATGGGGCTGGTCTGCATGCCGCCCTGCTCGCCGGTGTCGAACTTCCACGCCACGCGCAGGCGGGAGACATTCGCGCGATTGATCTGGGAGAGGGCGGAGTAATGATCTCCGGCAAGCTGGCCGCCGTAGACGGGCCAGTCTATGTTTTTTTTCTGTGCGGTTGCGGGCCGCGATGCATAAGCGATGATGGCGATGACGATCATCGCACCGGTGAGCTTCTTCATTCTGAAGGAATCCTCGGCCCGTTCGGAGCCAAAGCGCATTTTAACCGGCGGAGCTGATGGGCAGGCTCCGAAGAAAGGTTGTAGAATCCGGCGATGTCTCAAAAGCGAGTAGAAGAAAAATATGACACAACACTTTAACGTAACGATTCAAGGGGCCGTTCAGGGAACCTTCAAAGGTCAAGGGGCAGGGCGCGATAAGGACAAGATCCCCGGGGTCGCTCTTACATACGGCCTTCTGGTTCCCAAAGACCCTGCCAGTGGATTCCGCACCGGAAAGCGCCAGCATAACCCCGTTGTTTTCACAAAAGAATGGGGCGCTGCTTCTCCACAGCTTTTCCAGGCTGCGGCTACGAATGAAGTGTTGAAGTCAGTCCTCTTCGAATTCATCACAACGAATACTTATGGAAAAGAAGAGGTGGATTACACCATTGAGCTGACCAATGCTACGATCTCAGGGTTTGAAGGGTCACTGCACATCGGCGAGAAAGCAGGGCCGATCATTGACACTCGCGAACTGGAGGTAATCACGTTGGAGTTTCAGAAGATTGTCGTCACCAGCGTTACAGGTGGAACCACCGCCACCGATAACTGGAACACTTCGCCATAGAGGCGCCGCCCAGCCTTTCCTACTCGCCGCCGCTCGCATACTTCACGCTGCATCCATAGGGGCGCGTCGACGCGGTCGCAACCGGTTTTCCTGCCATAGCATCGGTCAGCGCTTCAGATACATAGTTTTTCGAGGCCTTGATGTCCGACGGATCGGGAGTCGCGTGATCGTCGATCGCGCCCTGGTAGATGAGCCTGCCGGAGGGATCGATGACGAACATGTGCGGCGTGGTCTTCGCAGAGTATTCGCGGCCGATGGTCCCCTTGGGGTCGAGGATTGCGGCGGTCGGATCGGCGTGCACCTTGGTGATGTAGGCGTTCTCCTCCGACGCGGTCATATAACCTTGCTCGCCCGGCGCAGAGGAAAGAATCGTCAGCCAGACGACGCCCTTGGCAGTCCATTCCTTTTGCAGCGCCTGCATGTTGCCGCTTTCGTAGTGCTTCCTGGTGTAGGGGCAGCCGTTGTTCGTCCACTCCAGCACGACGAACTTGCCGCGGTAGTCGGAGAGCTTCTGGGTCTTTCCGTTGGTGTCTGTGCCGGCAAAGTCGGGAGCCGCATCTCCAACACGAACGGCGAAAGCAGCCAGGGTGAAAGCCAGAGCGGCTGAGAGAGCCGTGGTCCAAGGACGCATCGGAATTCGCATGGGAGAGAAGCCTCCTTATTGCGCTTAGACGGATTTATTGGGAGGTTTGTTACTGAAATTTCTACAATCCGGCGCGGGCGCGGGTGGGGCCGGGCTTGATCTGATCGAGGGCGTTGAAAACAATGCCCTGGGTCAGCACCTCGGGCAGCAGGATAGGCGGTGCCTGGGGATCGGCGGGATACAAGGCATACGTCGGCACGCCGTCTCGGCCCAACGAGGCCAGCGTCTGCGCGATGACTTCGTCGTGCCGGGTCCAGTCGGCGCGCACTAGGGCTACGCCGCTCGTCTTCAACCGCTCCTGCACGTCGGGCCGGTTCAGCACGACGCGCTCATTCACCTGGCAGCTGAGGCACCAGCTCGCGGTGAAGTCGACGAAGACGGGGCGTCCTTCGGATCTGTATTTAGCGACGAGCTCGGGCGTGAAGGGCTCCCATTGTGTGCCGGTCACTCCAGCGGCTGCGCTCTTCGGCTGAGCTTCGACTCTGCGAACGGCAGCCAGCGGCAGCGCGACAGCGAGCAACAGAACCAGCGCCGCGGCCACAGTGGCGGGAATCTTCGCCGGCCAGCGACCGAGGATCCAGCCGGCGACTGCCAGCAGCAGGAATGCGATCAGCAGGTCGACGAGAGCGTTGAGGCCGGCGGTCTGCGAGTAGACCCAGATCAGCCAGATCACGGTCGCAAAGATGGGGATGGATGTCGCCTGCTTCAGGATTTCCATCCACGCGCCGGGACGAGGCAGCAGGCGCGTCCACGCCGGATTGAAAGCAAGCAGCAGGTAGGGTGCAGCCAGGCCCAGTGCCAGCGCAGTGAAGACCGCAAAGCTGACGAGCGCAGAGTTGGAGAGTGCGTAACCGATCGCCGCGCCCATGAATGGAGCCGTGCATGGAGTGGCCACGATCACGGCCAGCACTCCTGTGAAGAAGCTGCCGGTGTATCCCTGCTTCGCAGCCAGACCCGAACCGGCGCTGGTGAGGGTAAGGCCTATCTCGAACTGGCCGGCGAGCGAAAGGCCCAGGAAGAAGAGCAGCATCGCGATCAGGGCATCGAAGGTGGGAGACTGAAACTGAAATCCCCAGCCAAAGTTGTGTCCCGCGCCGCGCAGCACCAGCAGCACGCCGACTACTAACCAGAACGAGGCCAGGATTCCCAGCGTGTACACAAGGCCGTGCAAGCGCAGCTTGTGCCGCTCTTCCGAAGACGACTGCACCAGCGCGAGCCCCTTGATAAACAGAACAGGGAAGACGCATGGCATGAGGTTGAGAATAATTCCGCCGACAAATGCGAGCAGCACTATGCGCAGCATTCCGCTGGATGACGGCACAAGACTCGTCGAAGCCAGCGCACCTGGAGTTGCACGAATCTCGTAGGCGCGACCGTCTCCGAGGACCAGCAGGGCGTGCAGTTGGTTGGGAGCGGCGTGCAGGTTCTCGTCTTTAGTCAGCGTGAGCTGCACGCCGTTTTTCAGTTCGGTCACCGGCTGCGGAGCCGCATTCGCGAGCACATTCTGCTCAAAGGGAAAGAACACCGCGGACTTCTCCGGGTGCCCTGTCAGAACGGTCAACTCAAAGCCCTTGCCGGAGGTACGAAATCTCGCTGCGTCTTGTGGGGGCAGCGGTTGGGGTAGCGTATCTCTGAACTTTTCGAGCAGCTGTGCGTCGGCTGCAATCTGAGTATCGACAGTCGGAGCTTTGGCTAGAGCAGGCCGATCCACCGAGAGCTGGGCCTTTCCTGGAATGCAGACCTCGCGGCAAACCAGCCAGTTCACCCTGGCGGCGAGGATTACGTTCGGTCCGCTCGGTTTAAAGTTCGCTGCGACCCGCATGGGAATCGGGAAGAGGACTTCGTTCTCGTAGCCGTAATCCATCAGCGGTCCCAGCGGAAGACGCTTGGGAGCAGGGAACTGGATGGCATCGGCTGTGATTGCTGGTGCAAGGGTCCACTTGATCGACGGAGGCTCACCTGAGTCTCCGGCATTGATCCAGTAAACATGCCAGCCGGGATCGAGCTTGAAATACAGGCCCGCGGTAAAGCGTTGCCCCGGATAGATCTGCGCAGGAGGCACGACGAGCTGCACCGTAAGGTGTGGCGCCGTTGCTGTCGGAGCTGCACATAGCGTCCCGGTCAAAAGCACGAGAGCGCAAAGGATCGGTATCGAGAGCGAAAGACGAGCACGCATGCACATTCTGATTCCATTGTAGGACGTGATCCGAAGATGTGTAGGACGTGATCCGAAGATGGAGAATGCGCTGCGACTGCGGAGTTAAACGCTGGAGAAGCGGTTATATTGAGAAAACCGAGGTTTGAGCACGCAAATGCAGAGAATACCTTCTCTCGATGGGCTGCGGGCAGTGGCGATTTCTCTGGTGTGTCTTTCTCACCTGTCGTACGTGAAGAATCAGATCGCGCTGCATACCTCAAGCTTTGGGCCGCTCGGCGTCAGGATTTTCTTCGTCATCTCGGGAATGTTGATCACCAAGCTGCTTGTGGAGGAACGCCAACGCTCCGGGGAGATTTCCCTGCGAGCTTTCTACATTCGCCGGACTGTCCGAATTTTTCCTGCAATGTGGTTTTACGTGGCAGTGATGGCGACGTTGTCCATAGCCGGCTTGATTACACTGCAACGTCACGACATCCTTCACTCCCTGACTTACACGATGAATTATTTTCCAGTCCGGTCATGGTATCTCGGGCATCTCTGGTCGCTGTCAGTGGAGGAGCAATTTTATCTGCTTTGGCCACTCGTATTATGCTTCGGAACACCGCGAGTCGCTATCCGAGTGGCCTTGCTGGCAATCGGCCTTGCTCCACTCTTAAGATTCTTGATTCTGTTATTGGCCCCGACAACTCTTTATCACGAGTGGTTTCCCGCTTCGTGTGATTCCATCGCGACAGGATGTCTGCTTTCATTGTTGCCTGTAGGCAGATGGAAGAACCTCACAATTCGAATCGCTGCTTCACGATGGTTTGTGACGATTCCGATTCTCGTTTTCCTGGCGAACTCGCTGCGTCACCGGGCGGAGGGCTATGTACTCCTGAGCATGAAGGACCGGGTGCTCTTCATGGGACTGGATACCATCGGTGTGCTCATCATGAACTGCGGCATCGCGTTAGTTGTGCAGCGCGTTGTCACATATCCGCACGATCTTGTCGGGCAGATACTGAATGCCCGGCCGACCGTGTGGTTGGGAAGAATCAGCTACTCCCTTTATCTCTGGCAGATGCCTTTCTTGAACCATGAAGCTTCCAGTTGGATCACGCGGACCCCGTTCAATCTAGCCGCTGCTCTTTGCGCGGCATGCTTTTCGTATTACCTGATCGAAAATCCACTCTTGCAGCTTCGCAAGCACCTCAGGTGGGGCGAGCCAAAACGTGCGGTACAGGTCGATCCCAAGAATACCGCAGTGGTGACGGAAGCTGTAGGTTGAGTGGCGGCAATTCGTGGTCACTCAATCTTCCTTCGGTCGAACTCCTCCTGCGATAACGGTTCTTCATGCGCCAGAATCATTTCTGCGATTTAGGTTGTCGATACTCAAGGGACAAGCGAAACTGAAAACTCCAACTTTCACTGGATAAAAACAATCTTTTGTTATCGGATCGGACGGGGGACCAGCGTTATGGCGTGGACTCGGCGGACATTTCTTACTCATGTGGCGGCAGTAGGCGGCTACCGGGCAATGTTTACAGCGATGCAATCGTTAGGGCTGCTGGCTATGACTGCGGAGGCCTCTCCGCTGCCGCAGCTGCCGGCGAATTACGGCTCGGGCAAGAAGGTTGTGATCCTGGGAGCGGGTATCGCGGGGCTGGTGTCGGGATACGAACTGCGCAAGGCGGGCTTTGAGTGCATTGTGCTCGAGGCGCGCGAACGGCCCGGAGGACGCAGCTGGACGGTACGCAACGGCTCTAAGGTCGAGTTTACCGATGGGACTACTCAGACATGCGATTGGGAAGGCGAGAATTATCTGAATCCCGGTCCGGCGCGCCTGCCGTCGATCCATAAGACGATTCTCGGTTACTGCGAAGAGCTGAGTGTGCCGCTGGAAGTCGAGATCAACACCTCGCGCAGCACGCTGATGCAGTCGAAGGATCTGAATGGCGGCAAGCCGGTTGAGCAGCGGCAAGTGGTCAACGATACGCGCGGCTGGATCTCCGAGTTGCTGGCCAAGTGCATCGACCAGCACGGGCTCGATCAGGCTCTAAGCAAGGAAGACACGGAGAAGATGCTGGCCTTCCTGCAGACGTATGGAGATCTCGATCGCGACTACAAGTTTAAGGGCTCGGAGCGGAGCGGCGTGGATATTGGGCCTGGGGCGGGTCCGGACGAAGAAAAGCTGCGTCCGCCGCTCAAGCTTCACGAGCTTCTGGTTGCGGACTTCTCCATGGGCGAGCTGTACGAAGAACAGCTCGACTGGCAGGCGACGATGTTTCAGCCTGTAGGCGGAATGGACCGCATCCCATACGCCCTTGCCAAATCGCTCGGTCCGATCGTGCGCTATGGATCGCCGGTGCAGCAGATGCGCAAGACAGAGAAGGGCGTAACGATCGTCTACACTGACAGCGCCTCGAAAGGGCCGCAGACGATCCAGGCCGATTACTGTATCTGCACACTGCCAATTACCATTCTCGATACGCTCGACACGGATTTCTCTCCCGCGAAAAAGCAGGCATTCAAAGGCATCAAGGTGGCCTCGCTCTACAAGATCGGGTGGGAGTCGCCGCGCTTCTGGGAGAAGAAGTACAACATCTACGGCGGCATCTCTTTTACCAAGCAGACAGTGGGCCTGGTCTGGTATCCAAGCTGGAAGCTTTTCAGCAAGACAGGCGTGATCCTCTCCGGCTTCGACTTCGAGCAACAGGACTGGGGAAATGGTGCGCCCACCGACTTCGGCGCGTTGTCGACCGAAGGCAAGCTCGCCGCGTCCCGCGCCGCTGTCGAGACGCTGCATCCCGGCTACGGACAGCTGCTGGCCAAGCCGATCTATGTTTCGTGGCAGAAGATTCCCTACAGTCTGGGCTGCTTCGCTCTGAATGGGTTTCCGGGAACCAGACCTGCATACGAAGAGTTGAGCAAGCCGGAAGGCCGCTACTTCATTGCCGGAGACTACGTGAGCCACCTGGCCGGTTGGCAGGAGGGCGCGGCCCTCTCGGCGCATCGAGCGGTGAGGGATATCGCCGCGCACATGCAGAACAGCTAGGCTCACCAGCCTGCGGCCATGCGGTCTTTGAGAATGCAGCGACCCATCACGACCTTCACGCCTGCGGCCTCGGCCTGCGCGGCGGCCTCATCGTGGATCACGCCTTCCTGCAGCCAGAGGTAAGGAATCTTCAGTTTTATTACGTCGTTCACGACTTCGGGAACGAATGACGGCGCTCGAAAGACATTCACGAGGGCGATGCCGGGAATGGCCTCGACGGCCGCATCGAGCGTCGGATACGCCTTCTCGCCGAGTGCGCTTTCGATGCGTGGGTTCACAGGGACGATGCGATAACCGCGGCTTTGCATGAACCGCGAGACTCCGAGCGAAGCGCGCCCCTCGCGATTGGTGAGCCCAACCACTGCAATCGTCTTCGCTCGGTCAAGAATCTCGCGGATGGTTGCGGCCTCATTCATGGCATCTCCTCAATTAGTAGATGATATTTGTGATGACTCCGGCATTGCTTTCTGTGTTTAGAATTGGACCGGCAGCCCGATGAAGAAGCTTGAGATCGCGGAACTCGAGCGCGCCGCGCAATCGTAGTGCAACTGAGTTCTGAGCAGACGCCCGTTTTGCTGACGGGTATCCTCATTCCATGCAAGTCAGCCGCCGTCAGTTTCTTCTGCACGCAGCATCCATCTCTGCCACCGGAATGCTCGCGGGTTGCGTGCGCCATGCACCTCAGCCGATCCTGCATCCCTTTATCAATCCGGCGCTCCCCGACTCTGCCTGCTCGCTGCCGGCGGTCCATGTAGCCGCCGAGCGCGAGATTCGCACGGTGGTTGGATTGCGGCCCTATCGGCCCTCAGGTTTTGTGGTCAAGCCGGAGAAGTTCGGCGACACGCTGGTCGTCCACAACTATGGACATGGCGGCGGAGGAGTCACACTCTCCTGGGGAACCGCCCGGCTGGCTGTGGATCTGGGCGCGCCCGGATACACCGGGCCAGTCGCTGTGCTGGGCTCCGGAGCAGTAGGATTGGCAACCGCACGCCTGGTGCAGGAAGCTGGTCTCGCGGTGACGATCTATACGAAGGCGCTGCCTCCAAACACCACCTCGAACATCGCGGGGGCGCAGTGGTTTCCAGTGACGGTTTCAGACCCTGAGCGGCGCACGCCGGAATTTAATCGCCAGTTTCTGGCCGCCGCGCAATATGCCTACACGCGGTACCAGATCATGATCGGGCCGCGCTACGGCATTCGATGGATGCGCAACTATTATCTGAACAATGAGGCCTGGAACGAGACAGGATATAACGGTCTGCAGAGCCCACTGCGCGCGATGATGCCGGAGCTGCGCGACCTTACGCCACAGGAGTATCCGTTTACCGGGTACAAATATGTGCGGCAATACGACACGATGATCGTGGAGCCGCCGGTTTATCTGCCGGCCATGCTGGATGACGTGAGGCGAGCGGGCGGTGTGATTCGCGTGCAGGAGATTCACGACATCTCACAGCTGCAGCAGCTACCGGAAAAGCTGGTCTTCAACTGCACCGGCCTCGGCGCTCGCGACCTATTTCACGATGAGGAGCTGCAGCCCATACGCGGGCAGCTGACATTTCTTCTGCCCCAGCCTGAGGTGCAATACGCGACGATCTTCGATGGCCTCTACATGTTCTCGCGCTCCGACGGAATTGTGCTTGGTGGTACGCACGATCTCGGCAACTGGTCGCTCGACCCGGATGCGACGCAGAAGGCGAATATTCTCGCCAGCCATCAGCGATTCTTTTCAAGCTTCCGGAGTTGCTGACCTTAGCTACACATAGGTCACAGTAATCGCGATCGAGTTCTTGTCGGTCAGATCGGGAGCAGGAGCAGTGAGTTCAGCTGGAGGGCTGCCTCCGGCGCAGAGCTGCGTGAGCGCGAGGGCGACGGACGCTACGAAGTCCGGCGACACATCGTTCTTCATCATGGATTGCAGCCGGGCGAGCAGCTTGTCCCATGCATCGAGCTCGGGCGGAGCCGAGGTGAGCGTCGCCAGAGTTTTGAGATCCTCGCAGAAGTTCATGAAGTCGCTAGCCGCCTGCAGGGCATATCCGATCAGCGCGGCATTCATGCCGGCCTGCGGAAACTCCAGATTCAGATAGTTCACGCCGGCTGCGGCATCGCCTGACTGGGTGCGATCGGGAAGGGCGCCGGGCGATGGAGGCCACTGGTCGTTGCTGGCGATGTTCCAGTTGCTCCAGAGGGTGTAGCCAAGGCGCTGGCCGGCAAAAGTGAAATTCGCTGGTGAAGAGGTAAAGAGGTCGCTGCATGCATTCGCAAATGCGGCGTAGTTCTGTTCGTCAGCGGTCTGGTTGTCAGGCTTTCCGTTTGTGATCGTGGATGCCAGGAGTCGCGCATAGGCGCTGGGATTGAAGGTGAGGTGCAGCAACTCGGTGGCTCCAGCATTGGTCACCACGGTCTGTACGCTCTGCACCAGCGCGTCGTGGTTGGGGCCAGTGGTGATGAGGCCGAGGAAGTTTGCGATGTACTTGCCGAAATTTTGATTTCCCCTGGCCTGCAGAACGCAGTGCAGATCGACACTTCCCAATTGCAAGGCGGTGCTGGTGAGGTCGGCCTCGGCGGCGAAGTACAGATCGATCTCGCGTTGGCCGCCGTTCACGTCGAGGAGCAGTTGCCGTCCCACCTGCGCAATGAGGTGGAAGGTATTGTTGCCGGCGTAAATGAGCCGGGAGTTGCTGATGATCGCGTCGCTCCATGCGACTCTCAGCTGGCCGAATAGATTCAGGTTGATGGAGGTCTTCCTCTGGTAGAACTTCTCCATGCCGCCGCCGGCCGCGATCGAAACGCCGCCGTTCGGGGTGGCCAACGCCTTGACGAAATCTCCGTCGAATGCAGTCTTCCATGCGGTTGCGAATGCCGGCGCAGTCAGGTCGAAGGTGTAGTCGAGAAGGATGAAGGTCTGTCGCGTGGTGGAGATAGCGATGTCGAGTGTTGCCTGCGCGTCGTTGATAGGCGTCAGCCAGCCTGCGATTTTGTTGCCGGCCTCTTCGGCATACGTTTCAGCTTCGTCCATTGCCTTGGGCAGAACCTTACTCACGAACATGGTTCCCAGCGAGCCGGGCAGCATTCTGCCGAAAGCGGTGCCGAGTTGATCGGTGATGATGGCGGCGCTGTCTACGGGGCTCGAAATCAGTCCTACGCCAACATGCAGGCCGAGGCTGGTGTCCTGCTCCTTTGCGCGGTAGAGGTGCATATGCCCGATGGTCGCGCTGTCCTTCCAGAGCAGTGCCTCGAAGGAGCCGGCGTAGGAGAAACTGAAGGCAAGACTCGCCGTCGCCTCGAACGCCGGAATGATCGAGGGATTAGGATCGAAGACAGTCGCTGTGCCGCTGATGTCGGACGCTGCCTGACCTGCGTAGAGGATCTTGGTATAGCCGATGCTTGCTCCCAGGCCCACATTAAGGCTAGCGTTGAAGTCGTGATGAAGGTAATCGCCGACGTCCAGGTTGTTAAAGGTCAGTTGATGCAGCGGCAGAACGAAGTTGGTGAAAGCCGCGCCGATTGCGTCGTGCAGCGTGTCCGATGGGCTGCATTTCCGATAGAAGGCAACGCCGAATGTGTTCTGCGCGCTGAGGCTCCCGAAGATACCTACGGTGCCAACGGGCACCTCCGCAGAAATGCCGCCGCCGATTGAGAATTCAAGCTCGATGCAGACGTACGCGGCCCCTGCGGGTACGGGAATCGTCTTTGGAGCGGGTGGAGCGGGCGCTGCGACTGGCCCAATCGAAATATCGGTCTCGAATTCGTCGGCGTAGCTGAGAAGGGTGTCGCCGGCGAGCAGAACCGCAAGCTTGCCTGCAACGCCCGCGGAAAGCGAAAAGGTGAATTCGCCCGCGCCCGGCGACCACGAAGGGCTCTGACTGGCATTGATGGCTACGCTGCGAAGATTCGCAGGCAGCGTGGAGAGCGGCTTGTCAAGCTGGCTTTGAATCTCGGGTCCGAGCTTAAAGTCGGACTCCATGGTGCTCTTCAGGTCTTTAAGCGGACCAAGGGAGGTGATCTGGCGGGATCCTACGGTGATATCGAGTGACATGCGCTGTCTCCTGGTTCGTAGTGGGCATTTGCGGAGGAATTACAGATGCCAGCGTGGGCCCGCGCAAATGGCGAGGGCAACTGTAGCAGGCTCGGCGTGGATCGCGCAGCGGTTTGTTCTTGAAATTCTGAATTCGCTGGAGGCTGTTAGAGGCGCTCCTAAAGGCGCTCCTATAGACGCTCGGGGCAGGCTCCGTATTTCTTCAGTGTTTCCTCGACCTCGGACCCCTTCTTCGAGCGGTAGGTCTCTTCCGACCACTTCTTGACCTCGGGGGACGCGTCGGTTTCGATTTCCTGGTAGACGCAGCTCAACAGACGGTCGAGAGGCTCTTCGACCCAGGTGTTGCCCTGCCCGTGTACGCGTGTCGCGCCTTTTTCCCAGCCTCGCGGAGTCAGGTGCCATTCTGTCCATTCTTTTCGTGCGGCCATCGTCTCGTTCTCCCGGCAATCCTGCCAACATTCCTGTCACGCCATTTGTACGCCTGAGGCAGCTTCGCCGACAATGAGTTCATGATTCTCGAAACCTTCCCCGTCGGAGCGCTGCAGTGCAATTGCACCATTGTGGGCGACGAAGCGACGTCCGAAGCCATGGTTATCGACCCAGGCGACAATATACCGCAGATTCTGGCTCTACTGGCCAGGTACGGGCTAACCCTCAAGCAGATCGTTGTGACCCACGCGCATATCGACCATGTGGGGGGAGCCGTCCAGCTCAAAAAGGCCACCGGAGCCCCCGTTCTGCTAAATGAAAACGACCTGCCGCTGCTCAAGATGATGGACATGCAGGCGGGCTGGCTGGGAGTGGCTCCGCCCGAGGTCGCTCCGCCCGATATGAGCGCCGAAGAGGGCATGGTTGTCGGCATTGCCAACCACTCCGCTCATGTTCTTCATACTCCGGGCCACACGCAGGGGAGCATCTGTCTGCACTTCGCCAAAGAGAAGCTGCTGGTTGCGGGGGACACGCTGTTTGCCGGGTCGATTGGGCGAACCGATCTGCCCGGTGGCAACTCGCGGCAGATCCTGCGTTCAATCCATGACCGGCTGCTGCCGCTCGCCGATGAGACGCGAGTGATTCCCGGCCATGGGCCGCAGACGACGATTGGCGAGGAGCGCGAGTCGAATCCATTCCTACAGCCTGGTGTACGACTGTGATCATATTTATCAATCGCTTAGGTGCAGTAATCTAAACCACAACATGAGCGGAATCAATATTGATAACTACCTTTCAGTTTCCTCTTCTATTGCATTGAAAAGAGAGCAAATAGCACTTATGCCTCTGGCGAAGTGCTCCGAGGACGTTAGAAGGCTTACGATGAGCCAGCCGTCTCCCGGGAAACCGAAGAAATAGCCGGGGCTAACGGAGACGCCGTGGTCCCTGACCAGCCGCACGGCAAGCCCTTCTCCGGGCTCAATGGCTGGTACGCGTAGAACGGCATACCAGCCGGCCTCAACTTCCAGGCGCGAGATCATGGTCTGGGTGGTCAGCAGGATGTCGAGGGTACGCAGGTTTTTCTCCACGCGAGTGGAGATTTGAGTTTGCAGTCCAGCGCGCGAGTGAAGCCATGCGGACAGGGCGCATTGGATCGGTGCGTTCATCGAGAGAAATGTGTCGGCGACGACTTCCAAGCGGTCGAGGGCATGGTGCAGGTGTGGCTCCGGTCCGGAGGCGGCGATCCAGGCGGCTTTCATCTGCGGGAGCGCGGCAATCTTGCTCAGTCCGCTGAGAACAAAGGTCAGGACAGGATGTGGTCCGCAAGCAAAACTCCGGCCGGCATGGCCCTCCAAGCTGTAGTCGAGAAACACCTCGTCGACGATCAGGGCAAGTCCATACTCGGCGCAGAGGGATTCAAGTTCCTCCCGCTCCGTATCTGTCGTGAAGTGTCCGGTCGGGTTATTGGGGTGGACCAAGGCAAAGGCACGCGTCTTCGTCGTAATCAGCCGTCGCAGTGACTCGGCGTCCATATGCCAGCCGTGGTCGTAGAACAACGGATAGGGAAGCAGCCGCACACTTTCAATCTGCGCGAGAAAATCCAGAAGCGGATAACTCGGCTGCGCGATGAGCACCTCGTCGCCGGGATCGCACATCAGGCGGAAGAGATAGCTGTAGGCCTCGCTAGTGCTTGTGGTCAGGAAAAGCTGCGCGGGATCGACGGTCGCGTGATGGCCGGCGTAATACTCTGCGACGGCTTCACGAGCGACGAGCAGGCCGCGTGGATTGGGATCGTAGAGGAGTGACTCGCGCTGGGCCAGCGCCGAAATAATCGCAGCTTCGTCGTAGATGAAGCCGCACCGCGTAGGATTCGAGGCGGTCAGATCGAGCAGCGGCAGTCCGCTTTTCTGTCGAGCGGCGATCGCTCGGGCCAGTTCGGTTTCAGAGGTGTCCCAGGCAGTGCGCGCGGAGAAAGTTAAACGCCGTTGCATCGAACTCATCTTTTCATAAATGGTTCGTCGCGATTATTCGGCATAATGAAGGCAGGCTTCGCGAATTTCCTCACGGGAGAATTCATGGCGATCGATGCAGTGATCTTCGACTATGGAAAAGTGCTCAGCAATTCCGAAGATCCCGTGGCGCAGCAGAAGCTGTTGAGGCTGACCGGCCTCGACCGCCCAACCTTTGACCGGCATTACTGGCGGCATCGTCACGATTACGATATGGGAACGCTGAATGGCCGCACCTACTGGGAGCAGATTGCCAGGGAGGCCGGAATCGCCGTGACCTCTGAACTGGTGGACGATCTGATCGAGACCGACGTGATCATGTGGACCTCCCTCAACGAGGAGATGCTGGCCTGGGTGGTTGCCCTGCAGGAGGCTGGCATCAAGACCGCGATTCTGTCGAATATGGGCTGGGAGGTTCTGGGCTACATGCGGCAGGAGTTCGGATGGCTGGCTCACTTTCAGCATCACACCTGGTCATGCGAGCTGGGCATCTGCAAGCCGGATCCCGCCATTTATCTTCACACCTGCGAGAAGCTTGGCGTGGCGCCGGAGAACGCGCTTTTTCTTGATGACAAGCCGGAGAATATTGCGGCTGCGGCCAAGGTTGGCCTCAATGCAGTGCTCTTTGAATCGATCGAGCAGCTGCGCCGCGACCTCGAAGCGCGCGGGCTGCAGGCAGGATTGCCGGTGCCGGGCGCGCCTTCGGTAACGGAGGTTTCGGGGAATTACACGCTCGATGCACAGGCCGACGCCTGAGCCTTATTCCAGCACCGTATCGAAGAAGCGGCGCAGCAGCCGTCCCACCATTTGCGGCTGCTCCCACGGAGCGTAGTGACCGGCGTCGCGCAGCAGGGTGAACTCGGCGCCATAGCCGCTGCTGCGGATTGATTCGGCCAGCAGCTTCATGTCGGCCGGGGTTGAGCTTGTGTCTTCACCTCCGGCCAGAACGAAGCAGGGCACGTGGATGCCGCGAGCTGTCGCGACAGAGTCGGGCCGCGTAGCCAGTCCCTGCTGAATGGCAATCGCCGCCTGGGAGTGAACCGACTGCATCATCTCACGGGCCTCGGCGAGCCTCTCCGGAGCGCGCTGCCGCGCCGTCGGTCCGATCAGGCTCTCAAGCATCGACTCGATGAATTCTCCGGTTCCACGCTCGCGAATCTTCGCGATCCATTCTTCGCGTTTGGCGCGATTGATCTCGGTATCGGCCTGCGGTTTGGAGCAGCAGAAGGCCAGGGCGGAGATGCGGATGGGCAGCTCGCGCCACAATTCGTAGAGCGCGTAACCACCGATAGAGCAGCCTGCAAAGAGCGCGCGGTTGATTTGCAGGGCATCGAGCAGCCGTTCCACGTCGGCGCCGAGCTTTTCGATGGTGATCGGACCATGGCCCGCCTGCGACTGGCCGTGACCCCGCAGATCGGGCAGGATGACCTGGTATTTCCCAGACAGCTGATCGACGACGCCGAGCCAGAAGCGATGATCGCAGGGCGTGGGATGCAGCAGAACGACGGCGGGGCCTTTGCCGACTGTCGTATAGAAAAGCTCAGCGTCGTTCGAGGTGAAATTCACACAAGCAGTGTACCGGGGTTGGGCAGCGGGCGAAGTCTCTGGCGGTTGGAGAGAAGGGAACCAGCCCCTTTTCGAAACACGTTTCGTTCGAGATGGGGAGGCGACAGTCTGCGGAAGCCTAAAGCTTTGCGGCGGCGATTTCCTCGAGGATCGCCTTAGCGGCGGTCGCGGGATCGGCGGCCTGCGTTATTGGACGCCCAATGACGAGGTAATCAGCTCCAGCGGCGATGGCAGCCGAGGGTGTCGCGATCCGTTTCTGGTCGTCAGTGTCGACTCCGGCGGGACGGATGCCCGGAATTACCAGCGTCGCGTCGGGGTGGGCCAAGCGCAGGATGGCAACCTCTTCCGCGCTGGCGACGAAGCCCCGGATGCCGGTGTCGTAGGCCATCTTCGCCAGCCGCATTACCTGGTCGGCGGGAGATACCGCTATGCCAGTAGAGGCGAGTTGAGCTGGGTCCATGCTGGTGAGGACGGTGACTGCCAGCAGCTTCGGAGGCGAGGGTAGAGCGAAGGCCGCCTCCTGCGCAGCAGCCAGCATGGCCGGCCCTCCAGCGGCATGGAGCGTGAGCATGCCGGCGCCGGATTTTGTGACTGACCGGACGGCTCCGGCTACTGTGTTCGGGATGTCGTGCAGCTTCAGATCGAGGAATACTGAGTATCCCCGGGATCGAACAGCCTCTACGATCTTATTACCTTCAGATACATAGAGTTCCAAGCCGATCTTAAACCATAAGACAAGGTTCTCTAGTCGATCTATCAAGGCCAACGCAGCCGCACCGTCGGGAAAATCGAGAGCGACGATTAATTGGTCGCGAGGCCCGAGGTCCCGCGCGCCGGAGATAGCCACACTGGAGGCAGACGAACTCATAGGTTCGTCGTAGATTGTACTGGAGTTTCGCCCGAGACGCGCCCTGGAATCATCCAAGGCGCGCTATGTCTGGCTTTATCGGACCAAGGAAGGAGTCAGCGGGAAGACGACAGCGGCATTCAGTGGGAAAAGCTGCGCCAGCTCTGGATCGTCCTTCACTAACTCCAGCTTTACCGGAGCCGTGCCCATGCTGCCGAATCCGAGGAAGTTGGCAGCCGCATAGGACAGGTCCACCACTCGACTGCGGGCGATGGGGCCGCGGTCATTCACGCGAACCACAACCGTTTTGCTGTTGCTCAGATTCGTCACCCGCACCAGAGAGCCCATGGGAAGGCTGCGGTGCGCGCAGGTAAGGTCGTTCATATCAAAATTTTCGCCGTTGGCGGTAGGGTGGCCCTGGAACAGCCTGCCGTACCATGAAGCCCGGCCTGTCTGGAACCAATGGTGCTGCGAGGTATGCTTTACAGGTTGTTCTGTGTTGCTTGCTGGAGCAGCGGAAATGCCAAGCACCGATAGAAAAGCAGCACTTGCCATGATGACATAGCGGCGGGAGCGAGTGATCTTATCGATTGCGATAGCGTTCATATTCCTCCTGTAAAATTGTACGGAGGCAGGGAACCGTAAGTCAAACCAGCGTCGGCATTTGTTTATACGCATCTCTTGCGTTTCTTGGCAAGAATATGTTACGCATGTCGCAGATTTAGTGCAGGTCAAGAAGTCATGAAGCCGTGCCAGTGGGGCGACCCCGCGTGACTGTTCCGACATCCGAGAGGCCCGCAGTGCTCACCATCGCCGGCTTCGATCCCTCTTCGGGAGCAGGAGTTACGGCCGATCTCAAGGTTTTTGCGGCCCACGGTCTGTATGGCCTAGCGGCCATTACTGCGCTCACCGTCCAATCGACCCAGGGGGTGCGCCGGTTCCACGCCATTAATCACGAATTTCTCGCGGAAACCCTGGAGTGCCTAGCCGAAGATGTGAAAATCTCCGGGGTAAAAATCGGAATGCTGGGTACGGAGGGGATAGTGAGGGTTGTCGCCGAGTTCCTGGCCAGTTCCGGCATCCCCCGCAGTCACATCGTTTTAGACCCAATCATGCGGTCCAGCTCAGGTCGCACACTCCTCGATTCGCAGGGATCGGGTCTGCTCCGAAGGGAGCTGTTGCCACTGGTAGGGTGGGTCACTCCGAACCTGGATGAGCTGGCCGAGATGGTCGGGTGCGAGGTTTCCGGGCGTGAGTCCGTCCCCTTAGCGGCGCGCGAGCTGGCCTCCGATCATCCTGGTCTTAACATAGCTGTTACCGGAGGCCATCTCGACCCTCCAGACGACTTCCTGCTGACGGCAGACGGAGCCGAATGCTGGTTCCCCGGTGAGAAGATCGAGACCAGGGCTACGCATGGCACGGGCTGCGGCTTTTCCTCGGCACTGCTGACGCAACTCGTTGCCGGCTCCCAGCCTGCCGAGGCCATCGCACGTGCAAAGCAATACGTCCGTGCAGCGATGGCGGCAGCCTACCCGGTCGGCAAGGGGCGAGGACCGCTGAATCATCTCTATCGACTCGACGAGTTGTAGGGGTTCAGCCGGTGTTTTATGTGCCAGGTTCCAGTTCAAAGTCAGGCCCCTCCCCATCCGTGGATTCTGAACTGTTCCGTTGTGCGTGCAGTTCCTCGTGCGTGACCAGAAAGCGCCGGATATAGTGCAGAGGTTCTTCACACGCTGCCATCTCTCGCAAGTGGTATTTCCAGGCATCGGGTTTCAATGTGCGCCGTGTGTATGCCTTGCGGGTGACCGTGACCATTTGGCCCCGGGCGTTCAGACGCGTGAAATGCTGGGTGGGAACGACGAATTGCATCTGCGTGCCCTGCTTCCAGAAAGCCTGGGCAAACTCGTGTGAAAAGAGCAGGGCATAGTAGCGGTTACCTGATGCCAGCGTTACGATCGCGGCTTCCGGGCTGGTCCACTGGCGCTCGATCTTCGACTGAAACCACTTGCGCAGTTCAAACCCGTTCGCGCGCGCCTGAAGGACGAGCAGATGGAGAAACTCTTTCCTTGTCATCGCAGAATCCCGGGAATATCAAGAGAGGGAAACGCTGCGCTAAGCGACCCTGATCTCGCGCTAAGCGACCCTGATCTAAGGTTAAGGTTACAGTCTTAATTCTGCCGTGTCTTCCCTCGATCAGAAGACAATAGCATCGAAAGCTCTTTCATTGAAGCGACCGGACAGCAATTTCCGCGTCCAACATAAGGCTGACGTCATCTAGAATCTGGTACGGGAATGCTCTTGCGTAAAATACCCAGCCTGGTGGCCGGCGCGCGTTCTGCAATATCACCCAAGCTCGTGCTGTTCGCTATCGTTTTTCCCCTGCTGGCGCACCTCCAGGCCAAGGGGCAGACGGTTGACACCGACCCGCTCAATCGCAATCCCCAGGTGGCAGAAGGATTTCAGCTCTTCTACATTATGGATTACGACGGCGCGCTCACCCGCTTCGAGCAGATCCAGACCGAGCATCCCACCGATCCCATTGCAACCGACTACGTCCTTCACATAACTCTTTTTAGGGAACTCTTCCGTCTCGATCTGCTGGATACCACCTTTTACGCCAACGACGGCTTTCTCAGTGGACATCACACGGTAATCGAAGATCCGAAGGTCCGCGACCGGGTCTATGCACTCTCTGACAAGGCCTTCGACCAGGCCAACGACCTGCTGAAGAAGAATCCCAACGACATCAATGCTCTCTTCGCCCGCGGATGGGCGCGCTCGCTCGAAGCCTGCTACCTGGCCATGGTCGAACGCAACTTTGTCTCCGGCCTCAAACTGGCTCTGGGCGCAAAAAACGATCACGAGAGGGTTCTTGAGCTTGATCCCAACTATGTCGACGCCAAAATGGTGGTCGGCATCTACCTGTACGTTGTCGGTGCGCTCTCGTTCGGCTTCAAGGTGCTGGTCGGTTTTGCGGGTATTCACGGGTCCAAGGCCGAAGGTATGGCCCTGCTGCGGGACGCAGGGAACCGCGGCGTTATCACAAGCGTCGAATCTCGCACTGCCATGATGCTTTTCCTGCGCCGCGAAGCCAAATACAAGGAGGCCAAGGAGATTGCCGAAGGCCTCGCGAGGGAGTATCCTCGTGATTTTCTCTTCGCTCTGGAAGTAGCTAATCTGTCGAAGGACGATGGTGAAGGCATGAAAGCCGTGGCCGCCTACCGGGACGTCATCGACGAAGCCAGGCGTCCGGGGTATTTTCCCTCGTCGCACCTGGAGCTGGCCTATTTCGGACTCGGCGATAGCCTGCGCGGACAAAAGCTCTACGCCGAAGCGGCCGAGGCTTATCGCGAAGGCGCCTTTCTGCCCACGACCAGTCCCGAACTGAAACGGCGCAGCCTGCTGGCCGCCGGCGAAGTCTACGACCTGATGAACGAGCATGACAAAGCGAAGGAGCAGTATCAAGCCGTCATCAACGCCGGCAGCGACACAGTGCAGGCCGACCAGGCGCGCAAATTCCAGCGGACTGCTTATACCGGCCGCTAGATTCCAGACGAGATAATGCTTCACGCGAGCTTGCGGAACCGCGCCTCCCGCCTTTGCGTATTCATTGGCAATGGAATCGAGGTTCGTGTCATGATTCTGCGAACGATGCGTTACCCGGCGGCTCCTCCATCGCCGCCAGCCGGTCTTGTATTCCCGCTGGCCTGCATTGCAACCGTATTCGGTCTTCTAACCGGGATCACCATGGCTGGCATTGTCGTTCCGTCGGTGGTTCAGACCGTGGTGCCCGCCGTCATACGCCTGGTCACCGGCGCGTGACCGGATGTAAGCTTTCTATGAAATGGAGAAACCCATGGCTGTTTTCTGTAGAAATTGCGGAACGTCAATGAGTAACGAAGCGCGTTTCTGCTCCGCATGCGGCGCGCAGATCAGCGCTGGCAACCCACCGTTGTATACCGTGCAGTCGCGGCTGATTCGTCCGCGCGCAGGACGCATGGTGGCCGGCGTCTGTCAGGGATTGGCTAACAGTTATAGCTGGGATGTGAGCTGGGTGCGGGTGATCACCGTGCTGCTTGCCGTGTTCGGTGGAGGCGCCGGCATAATCGCCTACGTCGTCTTCTGGATCGTCATGCCCGAGGAGCCGCTGCTTCTGCCGTCGGGAACCACGTACGTCCCACCGAGCAGTTAGCAGTGTTTGCGGGGCCGCTGGGACCAACGTTGGCAAATGGCCTTAGGTCCCGGCGGCGACGGCGTTCAGTTCCTTGATAATGCTGGTCACGAAATTCTTGGCGTCTCCAAACAGCATAAGTGTCTTGTCGAGGTAGTAGAGCTCGTTGTCGATACCGGCGAAGCCCGGGCTCATGCTGCGCTTGATCACCATTACCGTTTGCGCTTCGGATGCATTCAGGATCGGCATGCCGGCGATGGGGCTGTTCTTGTCGTTGCGCGCAGCCGGGTTAACCACGTCATTCGCCCCGACGACCAGGACCACATCCGTTCGGGGAAACTCGGGATTGATCTCGTCCATTTCGATCAGCCGGTCATAGGGGACGTCCGCCTCGGCGAGCAGCACGTTCATGTGTCCAGGCATGCGGCCCGCGACCGGATGAATCGCAAAACTGACGTCGATGCCCCGCTTCGTGAGGATGTCGTGCAGCTCACGCAGCTTGTGCTGGGCCTGCGCTACTGCCATGCCGTAACCGGGAATGATGACCACCTTGCGCGCAGCGTCGAGGATCTCCGCCGCTTCTTCGGCAGAGGCGGAGCGGACAGGCCGCGCCTCGATCTTTCCCACGGCGACCTGGACCGTGCCGAAGGCGCCGAACAAGACATTCGTGAATGACCGGTTCATCGCCTTGCACATGATGACCGACAGAATGAATCCGGACGAGCCGTCAAGCGCGCCCGCCACGATCAGCACTTTGCTGTTCAGCACAAATCCCAGCAGAGCCGCCGAAAATCCTGCATAGGAGTTCAACAGTGAGATCACGGTCGGCATATCTGCGCCACCGATCGGCGTCACCAGCATTACGCCAAACAGCAGAGCCACAATCACCATGATCGGGAACAACACCGTCTGTTCCGGATGTATTACCAACGCGGCTGCCAATAAAACGGCCGCGCCAAGCACGGAAAGACTAACAATATTCTGCCCCTTATAAACAATCGGACGCTGGGGCAGAAGTTCCTGCAACTTGCCCGCGGCGATCAAGCTGCCGGTGAACGTTAGCGAGCCGATGATCACTTCCATCGCGATCTCGCCCATCTCGAACCGGCTTATACGCGAAAGCCCCACATAATATTCCGCAATGCCGATCATTGCCGCCGAGAGAGCGCCAAAGGCGTGACTCAAAGCTGTCCGCTGCGGGACCGCCGTAATCTTTACCATGCCAAGGGGAATGCCGATTCCCGCGCCGATAATCAGTGCGATGACAATCCACTTGTAAGCGACCAGTTCCGGGTTGTAGAGCGTCGCTACAACCGCCAGACCTGCCGCAACCTCGCCGGCCAACACGCCTCTGCGCGCACTCACCGGCGAGCTCAGCCACTTGAGCGCCAGGATAAACAGCACAACCGCGGCGATGTAAGCGAAGTCGAGGTACTGCTGAATGGCCGCCGCGTTCATGATTTCTTGGCCGCGCCGGATTTGAACATGCGGATCATGCGGTCGGTGATGAAAAATCCGCCCACCATGTTGCTGAAGGAAGCAGCCACCGCGATCGCTCCCAGCGTAGTGGTCAGCGGCGTCTCATGCCTCCCCGTGATGATGATCGCTGCTACCACCACGATGGCGTCGAGGGCATTGGTCAGCGACATCAACGGCGTATGCAAAAGGGGCGATACCCGCTTGATAAGCCCAAACCCGACGAATCCCGCCAGGATGAATACATAAAGATTCGAAATAAAGTCCGGTGGCATTCTTCCCTCCTAAAGATTCTGACTACTTACCCTTGACTCATAACGCTACCTACGCATGAGCCGCCAACAACTCCGCAACCTTAGGATGGACGACCTTGCCTTGATGGGTCACCAGCGCTTCGCGAATGATCTGGTCCTCGAGGTCCAGGCCCACCTGGCCTTCGCGAACCAGCAGCTTGGCCAGCGCGGCGATGTTCGCTGAGAGCATCTGGCTGGCGTGGTGGGGAATCAGCGACGGCAGATTTAGCGGCCCGAGAATCGTTACCCCGTTGTGGACAACCGTCTCGCCGGGCCGGGTAAGTTCGCAGTTGCCACCCCGCTCCGCCGCGATATCGACGATCACCGATCCCGGCTGCATCGCCGTCACCATCTCCGTCGTAATCAGGATCGGCGACTTGCGGCCCGGAACTGCAGCCGTCGTAATCACCACATCCTGCTCGCGCAGCGTTTCGGTGAGCAGTTCACGCTGACGGCGATAGAACTCTTCGTCCATGGCCTTGGCGTAGCCGCCCTTGTCCTCCGACGATGCTGCATCGACATCGAGCATCACGAACTTCGCGCCCACGCTCTCCACCTGCTCCTTCACCGCAGGACGCACGTCATAGGCGTACACCACAGCGCCCAGCCGACGGGCGGTCGCGATCGCCTGCAGTCCCGCCACGCCCGCACCCAGCACAAACACCTTCGCGGGCGTAAGCGTGCCCGCTGCCGTCATCAGCATGGGAAACATCTTTGGAAGGTGAGTC
>Ga0210391_10001062_pt1 | contig 25854 bp, 14 predicted proteins | sample IncBWC12OmetaG_FD_160573 | JGI IMG/M metagenome (GOLD analysis project Ga0210391, IMG submission 160573) | Forest soil microbial communities from Barre Woods Harvard Forest LTER site, Petersham, Massachusetts, United States - Inc-BW-C-12-O ... | reverse complement strand
GAAATTGGCTGCCGGATTTTGGCGGAGCGTCGCGCTTCGCTACCGCAATATTATTTCTTCATTATTTCTCGCGCTGGCCATGCTTATTGCTGCGCCGTTTGCTGGAGCCCAGAGCACCGGTGGCCGGATTCGCGGGACGGTAAGCGATCCCAGCGGAGCCTCCGTGACCGCGGCTACGGTCACGCTCCTCAATGAAGCGACGCGTTCCATCCACGAAGTGCAAAGCAGCGCCGGCGGAGAATATATCTTCATCGAAGTGCCTGTTGGCAGCTATGAAATCGACGTCACTCAGGCGGGATTCAAGAAGTTTATCCGCAAAGGCATTGCGCTGGACTTGAACGAGGTCATAAGCGTCGACATTACGCTGCAGCTCGGCGCAGCAACGGAGAGCGTCGAAGTGACCGGCGCCCCGCCAGTTGTAGATACGAGCTCAACGCAGCTTGGCGCGGTGGTCAATGAGCGGGCTTCGACGCAATTGCCTTTGAATGAGCGCGACGTCTATCAGTTGCTGCAATTGCAGCCTGGTGTGCAATCGCAGCTCGGCAACGACACGTTCTACGGTTCGGACAAACCTGGAGTCGTCACCGTAAACGGTGGACGTGGCCGCGCTAACAATTATTCCGTGAACGGCGGCGACGGCAACGACCTCTTCGCCAACCTACCAGCCATCCAGCCTTCGCCGGACAGCATTGAGGAATTTCGCGTGATCAGCAATTCCTTCGATGCGGAATACGGCCGAAATTCGGGAGCGGTCGTAAACGTTGTGACCAAGTCCGGTACGAACAACATTCACGGCAGCTTCTATGAGTTCTTTCGCAACGATGTGCTAAACGCGCATCCTTTCACTTTCTTTGCGGCGCCAAAGCCGGACTTCAAGCAAAACCAGTTTGGGGGAACCATTGGCGGTCCGATAAAGAAAGACAAGACGTTCTTTTTTGGCTCGTATGAAGGGCGCCGCATCATTCAAGGGATTGTGTCGCAGCCGATCAATGTGCCCACTGGGGCGGAACTCAACAACGGAGATTTTTCCGCGAATGGGATCGCCAACGGTGTCGTTGATCCCAATGGCAACTCCGGTTTTGCCGGATCCTTATCCGATGCGACCGTCGCAAACATCCTGGAGAACCGCTGCGGCGCAAGCCTGGGTGCTGCGGGCAATGCAGCTGTGCAATCTGTAGCTGCCGGTGGCGGTCCGCAACTCTACAGTACGATTTTTCCGAACTTCAAGATCCCCACGCAATGTTTTGATCCTGTGGCGGTCAGCTTGCTGCAATATGTTCCTGGAGCGGGCGGAAGCGGCGGAGTGCAAGTCACGCCTAACAAAACGGACAGCGGCGACCAGTTCCAGATTCGGGTCGACCATAACTGGTCGAACAATCAGAAAACCTCGGCCTACTATTATTTCGATAATGACAACACGCTAGACCCGTTTGCCAAATTTCAGGCCTCCGGCGCCACGACCGGCAATTTTCCCGGAGACTACGCGACGCGTACCCAGCAGCTGAACATCACGCACACCTCGACAATCGGTTCCACTGCAGTAAACGAATTCCGCTTCAGCTATTTTCGCGAGGGGCAACTGATGTTTGACTCGCCGACGCGGACGAATGCCATTCAGGCTTCGTGCGGCACAGGAGCCGCTGCGGCTTTCTGCTTCACGGGCACCTCTGATACGCCGCTCACCGATGACAGCGGGAACTTGCTCGGCACCAACCCCGACTATGGCCTCCATTCGGGTCTCGGCCCAAGCAAAGAAGGAGTCCCGTTCATCAGCGTCGGCGGCGGCTTTTCCATTGGCAACAATTTCAATGGACAGTTGCCTCAGACCGGCAATACCTATCAGTTCAGCGACAACTACAGCAAAATCATCGGCACTCATAGCCTGAAGTTCGGCGCTGATACTCGCTATCAGATGTTCAACCAGTTGCTCTATTTTGACGTCAACGGCGACCTCGGCTTTCTTTCTTCCGCCTCCTCGCCGACGGGCGACGACCTCGGTTATTCGGATGCTTATCCCAATTACCTTCTCGGCTTGGGCAATAGCTTTTTCCAGGGCTCTGCGCAACATGAACTGGTCCGCAGCACCTCCATCTACCTCTATGCGCAGGATAGCTGGAAGATCAAATCCAACGTCACACTGAATTACGGCGTGCGCTGGGAAATGAACACCCCGCTCACAGACATCGGTCAGAAAGTGCAGACATTCCGGCCCGGTCAGGTTTCGACAATCTACCCCTGCACGCTTCCGACCACTAGCCCGCTGTACGTTGCTGGCAGTGTGACGACTTGTGATGAAGCCGGCGTCACGCCCGTAGGTCTGGTTTTCCCCGGCGACAAAGGTGTGCCAGAGGCGCTGACCAATACCTACTACAAGGGCTTCGCGCCTCGGCTTGGTCTCAATTGGAGCCCAGGCTGGACAGATGGGTGGCTCGGCAAGCTAACGGGGGGGCCTGGGAAAACGAGCGTCAGCATGGGATACGGAATCTTCTACAATCCGATTGAGCAGCTCGTGCTCGAACAGTTCAGCGCTGAACCACCCTTTGGTGGAAGCAACTTCATTACGTCCCCGCTATTGCAGACTCCATATGTCAGCCAGAGCGGCAGCACATTCCCGAATCCATTCAATGGGATCCTAAATCCTCCACGAGGTTCGTCCATCGACTGGGAGCAATTCCGCCCCATGACGTTCTTCGGAGAATTTCCTCCTAATTTGCGCCTGCAGTATTCGGACCAGTACAACCTGACCATCAAACGTCAGTTGCCGGGAGATATTCTCTTTCAAATCGGCTATGTGGGATCGCAGGGTCATCGCCTCCTCGCGAGCTATGAAGCCAATCCCGGAAATCCAGCGACTTGCAACGTTTTGGCAGCCATCTCAGCTGTAAATCCGGGAGGTGTACTGTCTGGGCCAGGGGGAAGTCCAACGACTTGTGGTCCCTTTGGAGAGGACAGCGCTTACTTCATTCCAAATGGAACGGTTATCCCCACCGGAGGTCTGCCTCTGCCGTATAACGCAGGAGCTGGCGGTATGAGTGTCCCGGCCGGCACGGTTGCCGCTCCAGGCGGTGGCATCAACCTCGTGGGACTGCGTTTGTACTCATCCCCCTTGTGCCAGCCACTGACGGGCACAGGGTGCCCCGCGGACGGGACACCGGTTTTTTCTGGCATCTTCAGCGAAAACACCGTCGCGAAATCAAACTACAATTCCATGCAAGTATTGCTCCAGAAGAATTTCTCGCACGGAATTCAGTTCCAGGCTTCCTATACGTGGAGCAAGACGATGGATAATGCGTCGAGCTTCGAAAGCGCCCTCAATCCGCTAAATTTCGATGCGACCTACGGGCTTTCGGCTTACGATGCGCGGAATCGCTTTGTTTTCAACTATGTTTGGGACCTACCTGTTCCGAAGTACGACGGTTTCAAGGGAAAGATGCTCGATGGCTGGGAAGTTTCTGGCATCCTGAGTTTCCAGACCGGCTTCCCGATTCGAATCACTTCTGAGGACGACGTGGAAGAATTGGATTCCACGGATCTGTTCGAATTTCCTGGTGAACCGAATCTCACCGCGCCGTTCCACACGCAAAACATTCGCCAGAACAATGGTTTCGTCTTTGACCCGAACCTCTTTACCAATTCCACTGTCGCCCCCGGGACGATAGGCAATGCACCGCGTTCGATGTGCTGCGGACCGGGCATCAACAATTGGGACATGAGCTTCATGAAGGAAACAAACTTTGGTGAAAGGCTCCAGATGGAATTCCGGACGGACATCTTCAACATCTGGAATCACGCGCAATTCTACAGCGTGGATGGGGACGTATCGGATCAGGGCAGCACCTTCGGACAGGTGCAGCACGTTCACGATCCGCGGCTGATCCAGTTCTCGCTGAAGTTCCGTTTCTGAGACAATAGCTGAGAGCAAAAACTGTTTGAAGGCGCCCCGGTCCAATCGGGGCGCCTTCGCACGTTCGAAGAAAAAGAGAGAAGCAGCTCGCTCTCCAAGGATTTATCAGCACAAACTGACTGCAGGGAATAGACCTGTAAGCGTTGGCCGCTTAGCGGCTACACAGCAAATGGAATAAGGAAATGCACGAGGCACTGAAGAACGAAATCGCCACTTACGAAAAGCGCACGCCAAAATCCGCCGACGCGTACAAACGCGCATTGCAACGCATCCCGCTTGGCGTTGCCAGCAACTATCGCCACTACGAACCATATCCGCTGTTTGTGAAGGACGGAAAGGGAAGCAGGATTCACGACATTGATGGAAACGAATACATCGATCACAACTTGTGTTTCGGCGCTTTGATGGCTGGGCACTGCCATCCAGCTGTAGTGAAGGCCGTTGAGCAAAAGCTGCATGAAGGCACGACCTTTGGCATGCCCCACGACATGGAATGGGAACTCGCCGAAGAGATTTGCAAGCGCTATCCCGTCGAGATGGTGCGTTTCGGTTCGAGCGGGACGGAAGTCACCATGCATGCTTGCCGTATCGCGCGTGCGGCGACTGGCCGTGAAAAAATCCTAAAGTTTGAAGGCGCTTACCACGGATTGCATGACACCGCGCTTGTCAGCGTGAAGCCCAAGGCCGAAGATTACGGCGACCCCGACGCGCCCAACTCCGTCCCTGGCGGAGGCGGCGTACCAAAAACTGCGGTCGCCAATGTGGTTGTCGCCGCGTTCAACAATCTGCCCAGCGTCGAGCGACGCTTCCGCGAAAATCCCGGGCAGATCGCCGCGATCATCCTTGAACCTATCTTGATGAACGTTGGGCTGTGCATGCCGCAGCCAGGTTTTCTGCAGGGCTTGCGCGATATCGCCACGAAAAATGGCGCGCTGCTCATCTACGACGAAGTGAAAACCGGAGCAAAACTTGCCTGGGGCGGCGCCAGCGAATACTTCGGCGTAAAGCCGGACATGATTTGCCTGGCCAAATCCATCGGCGGGGGATTGCCGCTTGCCGCGTTTGGAGCAAGCCGCGCTGTGATGGATTTAATCTCGCAGCACAAAGTGTTTCACGGCGGGACCTACAACACGAATCGCGTCGCCATGGCCGCTGGGCTTGCGACGTTTCGCGACGTTCTATCGCGCGAGAATTACGCACACGTCGATAAGCTCAGCGCGAAGCTCACGGAAGGCTATCGGGCTGTCGTTAAGAAGACCGGTCTTCAAGCCTACGTCATAAGCGCCGGAGTCAACGGCGCGCTGATGCTCTATCCGCAGGAAATTCGCAATTATCGCGATTGGACCAATATCGACGTCGATCTTTGGCGCCACTACTGGTTCGCGATGGTCAACCGCGGCGTACTGCCGCAGCCCTATTGGTGGGACGAGCAGTGGACCATTTCCGTCCAGCACACCGAAGCTGACATCGACAAGCACCTCGCCGTGTTCGACGAAGTAGCGCCCGGCCTCGCAAAAGCGCAACTTGAGCGCGGCGCGCACTTTGTCGGTGCAGCGGGCCACTGATTTCAGGAGATCGTTCCATTGCAGAACGAGGCCGCCATAGCGTCCGCCGCGCCGATCGCGCCTGTAGCTCAAGACGCGCCGCATCTCCGCCGCGTTTTGGGACGCATGGACCTCGTTCTGCTCTTCGTTGTCGCCGTCTTCAATCTGAATGTTGTTCCGTCGATTGCTGCTAACGGCGGCGTCACGATCTGGCTGTGGACTATCTCGTTGCTCTTGTTTTTCTGGCCGCAGGGAATTGCGGTCATCGAGCTTGCTCACAGGTATCCCGGCGAAGGCGGAGTCTATCTCTGGGCAAAGGAAGTCTTCGGAGACTTCCACGGTTTTCTGTCCGGCTGGTGCTACTGGACCAACAACATGATGTATGTGCCCACGGTCATGTTGTACTTCGTTGGCGTTTCTGTTTTTGCGCTAGGCTCCGGGCATGAAGCGTTGGGAGACAACAAAACTTTTGCGTTAACTGCCTCGCTTTTGTTGCTGATCGTTCTTGTCGTGCTGAATATCGTTGGACTGGGCGTCGGAAAATGGATCAATAACCTTGGGGCGATTGGCACTGGCATTGCTGCCGCCGTCCTGATTGGCCTCGGTATCGTCGTGTGTTTGCGATTCGGAACTAGCGTGACCTGGGCTGACTTCCGCATTCCCGCCAATCCAAAATTCGTCCTGAATTCCTTCGGCGTGATTTGTTTCGGATTGGTAGGGCTCGAGCTCGCTTCCGTCATGGGCGATGAAATTGAAAATCCGCAAAAGACTTTGCCTGGGGCAGTGGCCTGGGGCGGCGTACTTTCCGGCGCGCTCTACATAGGTGCAACGCTGACGCTGCTCATTGCGATCAACAAAGGCGACATCAACGTGCTGCAAGGAATTGTTCAGGCGGTCGGCCACATGGCCGGCCGCGTCGGTGTGGTATGGATCGTCGCGCCCTTCGCTTTTTTGCTGAGCTTGTCGATTGCAGGGATCGCGTCAGCTTGGCTCGGCGGCTCGGCCCGCATTCCGTTTGTCGCGGGCCTCGATTCCTACATGCCCGCTTGGCTTGGCAAAGTACATCCCCGCTACCGGACGCCTTACGCCGCTCTGATTGTGCACGCGGCGGTATCCATGGTGCTCGTCGTGCTGAACTTTAGCGGCTGGTGGCTCTGGAATAAACTGATTGGCCTCTCGTTCGTGGCGTACGCCTTGCATTCGTTCGGGTTCGTCGTAGCAAATCTGACGGCCAGCGAGACTGGCGTGCAGGAAACTTTCCAGAAGCTGCTCTCGCTCGCCGTCGTGCTTCAGTTGATCCCGTTCCTTTATATGTTTGGCGCGCTGCTTAAAATTGCTTTCAGCGATTCCTTTGCGAAGGGTGTCTATAGCAAGACGACATTGGTTCTTTCCGGTGCGAGCGGGCTGGTCACCACGATTCTGGGAATCGCGCTGGCGTTTTTTCCCGCGCAGCAGGTCACGTCCATCTTTTCTTACGAGGTTTGGATGGTTGGGGGAACACTATTTTTCATCGGGCTTGCCGCATTTTTCTTTTTTGTTTATGGACGGCGTAAGACCGCAAGAAAACTCGCGGACGCTGTTCCGGCAGTTTGAAAACAGTAGCGCGCCCCGCCAGGGCGCTCTCGCGATAACGATTTTGGGAGGCTATGATGTCTAGCGGTGCGACGGCGGGAGTTCGAACGTACAAGAATTACATCAACGGCGAATGGGTTGGCAGCGCTTCGGGCGACACTTTTCCCGTCTACGATCCCTCGACCGAAGAAGTTATCGCGCAAGTTGACGCTGCCGGCCCTGCGGACGTCGATAAAGCCGTAAAAGCCGCGCGCGACGCCTTCGATTCCGGTCCTTGGGCCATCACCACGGCGCAAGACCGCGGGCGCATCCTTTTTAAGCTAGCTGAAAAAATTCGCCAAAACACGGCCCACCTTGCGGAAATCGAATGCCGCAATACCGGCAAGCCCATCGTCGAAGCGGAATACGACATCGCCGACGTCGCCACCTGTTTCGAATACTATGGTGGCCTCGCCACCAAAGTCCTCGGCAGCGTAAATCCGGTTCCAGCCAACGCGCTCAGCTTCACGTTACGCGAGCCTGTCGGCGTCGCGGCGCAAATTATTCCGTGGAACTATCCTTTATTGATGGCCGCATGGAAACTCGCCCCTGCGATTGCGGCCGGCTGTACTTGCATTCTCAAGCCTGCCGAACAAACGCCGCTCACTGCATTGGAGTTCGCGAACTACTTCACCGAAGTCGGATTGCCGCCTGGCGTCGTGAACATCATTAATGGCTTCGGAGAAACCGCGGGCGCGGCGCTCGTCGCGCATCCGGGCGTTGACAAAGTTGCTTTCACTGGCAGCGCTGCTGTCGGCAAGATCATCGTGAAAAGTGCCGCGGATACCCTCAAGCGCGTCACACTCGAACTCGGCGGCAAATCACCCAACATCTTCTTCACCGACGCCGATTGGGAAGCGTCCATTGACGGCGCGCTCTTCGGCGTGTTCATCAATCAAGGCGAAGTCTGTTCCGCGGGCAGCCGCATCCTCGTCGAAAAGAAAATTTATTCGAAATTCGTCGAGGCCATGACCGAAAAAGCCAAGCGCATCAAAATTGGCCCTCCGAGCGAACGCGAAACGAAAATGGGACCGCTCGTCAGCAAGGAACAATACGACCGTGTCAGTTCCTATCTCGAACTCGGCAAGAAAGAAGCGAAGGTCGCCATCGGCGGCGGCCGCCCGAAGCAATTCGGCAAAGGCTACTACGTCGAGCCGACGATTTTCTACGATGTGGACAACACCGCGCGCATCGCCCGCGAAGAAATCTTCGGCCCGGTCGCGTCCGTGATTCCATTTGACGGCGAAGCCGACGCCATTCGCATCGCTAACGACACGCCGTACGGCCTCGCGGCCGCTGTCTGGACGCGCGACATCTACAAAGCTTTTCGTGTCGTGAAGTCGCTCCGCGCGGGAATCGTCTGGGTGAATCACATGCAACCGACGTATGTCGAAGCGCCGTGGGGCGGCTACAAACAATCTGGGTTCGGCCGCGAGCTCGGCCCGTGGGGCCTCGAGGAATATCTCGAAACGAAACAGGTTTTCGTCAATCTCGACGAAACGCCGATCGGCTGGTACTAGCATTCGGGACGCTGGCTGTCGTGTAGTTGGCGGCCAGAGCAAAAAGGAAGAGAAAATGGCTACGATTCAGATTCGAACAGAAATCCCAGGTCCACGTTCGCGCGCGCTGATGGCGCGTCGTGAAGCTGCCATCCCGCGAGGGCCGGCCAACGCCATTCCTGTTTTCGCCGCGCGCGCCGATGGCGCCACCATCGAAGATGTAGACGGTAACCGTTATATCGATTTCGCTGGAGGAATTGGCTGTCTCAATATCGGCCATCGCTCTCCGCGCGTGATTTCTGCGATCCAAGCCCAGCTCGAAAAACATTTGCATCTCTGCTTCGCCGTCACTCCATACGAAGGCTACGTCGCCGTCGCTGAAAAACTGAATTCGCTTGCTCCAGGCAATTTCGCGAAAAAAACCATCCTTCTCAATTCCGGCGCCGAAGCCATCGAGAATGCGGTCAAGATTGCACGCGCCTACACAAAGCGTCCCGCGGTCATCTGTTTCGAAGACGCCTTCCACGGCCGCACGCTTCTCACCATGTCGCTCACCAGCAAAACGCATCCTTACAAAGCGGGCTTTCAGCCTTTTGCCAGCGACATCTACCGCATTCCGTTTGCGTATTCCTATCGCAATCCATCTGGCACGAGTTCCGCCGATTTTGCGCATCATCTGGAAGATGCGTTTAAGCGCTCTGTCGCGCCTGAATCCGTCGCTGCCCTGATCGTCGAACCAGTTCAGGGCGAAGGCGGCTTTGTGATTCCGCCGCGCGACTACTTCAAGCTTCTCCAAAATATTTGCCGCAAGCACGGCATCCTCTTCATCGCCGATGAAATCCAATCCGGCTTCGCGCGCACCGGCAAATGGTTCGCTTCAGAACACTTCGGAATCGAGCCCGATCTAATCACCATGGCGAAATCGCTTGGTGGAGGCATGCCTATCGCCGCGGTCACAGGCCGCGCTGAAGTTATGGACGCGCCAGGGCCAGGTTCTCTCGGCGGCACCTACTGCGGCCATCCTGCGTCCTGTGCCGCGGCGCTCGCCGCGATCGAAACGATTGAAAAAGATGGTTTGCTCGCGCGCTCGACGGCCATCGGGGAACATTTTGAAAAGCGCGCACGCGGCTGGCAAAAAAAATGGTCCCTCGTTGGCGATGTTCGCGGACTCGGAGGGATGTGCGCTATCGAATTGGTGCGCAATCCCGAAACACGCGAACCTGCCGACTCCGAAACAAAAGAGATCGCCAAATATTGCTACGAGCACGGCCTCATCATGATCACCGCCGGCACGTTCAACAACGTCATACGTATTCTTGTTCCGCTCGTTGTCACGGATGAGCAATTCAACGAAGGACTGGACGTGCTCGAAGCCGCGCTCGCAAGCGTTGCGGAACGCAAACAGGTCGCGCTTTCTCACGCATAATTGCGCATCAATTGTTATGCGCGAGCGCCTAATAACCGCGAATCGCATCTAACATAAGGCGATCTTCAGGAGCATCCGATGCAAGACACCATTACAAAGTCCGTGAGTGCGGCGGGCGAGCTAAAAGACACGAGGCTTTTTCGCGAAGCCTGTTACGTTGATGGACAATGGATCCAGGCCAACTCGGACCAAACATTCAACGTCGACAATCCAGCCACGAAGGAAATCATCGGAAAAGTGCCTAAGTTAGGCGTCGCCGAAACGCGCCGCGCCATCGAAGCCGCGAACAACGCCTTTCCAGCATGGAGCAAAAAAACCGCCAAAGAACGCGCAGCCATCCTCCGTCGCTGGTTCGACATGATGATGGCCAACCAGGAAGATCTCGCGCGCCTGATGACCCTTGAGCAAGGCAAGCCCCTTTCCGAATCGCGCGGAGAAGTAGCCTACGCGGCCGCGTTTCTGGAATGGTTTGGCGAAGAAGCCAAGCGCGTTTACGGCGACACCATCCCCCAGCATCAAGCCGACAAACGCCTTGTCGTCATCAAACAGCCCATCGGCGTCGTTGCTTGCATCACTCCATGGAATTTTCCTCTGGCTATGATCACTCGCAAAGCGGCGCCGGCGATTGGTTCAGGCTGCACTGTGGTCGTGAAGCCCGCCGAACAAACTCCGTTTTCCGCGCTCGCCCTTGCCGAACTTGCCGAGCGCGCAGGCATTCCGAAAGGCGTATTCAATGTTGTCGCGGGCTCGCCCACAGAAATCGGTGCCGAACTCACTTCGAATCCCATCGTTCGCAAACTCTCGTTCACCGGTTCCACGGAAGTCGGCAAGATCCTAATGGCTCAGTGCGCGGGCACTGTGAAAAAGCTCTCTCTCGAACTTGGAGGCAACGCGCCGTTCATTGTTTTTGAAGATGCGGATTTGGATGCCGCCGTCGAAGGCGCGATCGCGTCCAAGTATCGCAATACGGGACAGACTTGCGTCTGTGCGAATCGCCTGCTGGTGCAAGACGCCGTCTATGACACATTCGCTGAAAAGCTAGCTACTGCTGTAAAGAAGTTGAAGCCCGCCCCAGGACTGGAAACAGACTCGACGCAAGGCCCGTTGATTGACGACGCAGCCGTCGAAAAAGTGGAAAGCCACATCCGCGACGCTCAATCCAAAGGCGCAAAAATCCTCGTCGGTGGAAAGCGACACGCACTCGGTGGCCGCTTTTTCGAGCCGACGATTCTCACTGACGTAACGCCGCAAATGGCTGTTGCACGCGAAGAAACCTTCGGACCGGTCGCGCCGCTCTTCCGTTTCAAGACGGAAGCGGACGCGATCAAACTTGCCAACGATACGGAATTTGGTCTCGCAGCTTATTTCTATGGCCGGGACATTGCTCGAGTCTGGCGCGTCGCCGAAGCTCTCGAGTATGGCATCGTCGGCATCAACACCGGAATTATTTCCACCGAGGTCGCGCCCTTCGGCGGCGTAAAGGAATCCGGTCTCGGCCGCGAAGGCTCCAAGTACGGCATGGATGAATACGTCGAAATCAAGTATCTCTGTTTCGGCGGCATCACTCCGTAAAGCCGCGATCCGGAGACTTCCGCATCCTATACATAGATCCTATACCCGCCCTAAGTGGGCCTAGATAGGATTGATGTCCTGGCTTTTCTCCAGGCGTGCAATTAGTCCCTGGATTTGTGATTTCGTTGCGTCCGGCGCACCCGCCAGCGCGAGCTTCATTTCTTTCAGCGCGGTGGCAAAATCGCCCTTTGCCGAAGCCATTCTCGCGAGCTCTCCGTGCGTGTACCACTCATTAGGACGCTTCTCCACGTTTATCTTAAAAACGGCAAATGCTTCATCCTGCTTCTTCTGAATCTGAAGGCCGCGTCCATAGACATGGAGTTGCACGCCGCTCGCTTTCTCCAGCGCTTTCGCAAAAGTGGCGTCCGCATCCTGTTTCCTACCCATCGCCGCCAAAATCTGCGATTTCGTCAGAAGGTTCTCAAACCGCTCCTCGTTCAGAATCGAAGTGTCTTCCCACTTCAGTCCCTGCTCCAGGCTGCAATTTCCATCCAGACACCACAGCGCCGCCTCGTCGTAACCCGCCCACGTAAATCCACCGGTGTTTCGCAGTTGGTTGCGAATACTGCGCTCAGTAATCGCTTTTACGTCCACGGAAATGTGAAATGGCACCGCAAGCTTGTCCCATCGCAGCGTCGCCGCCGCCGATTCCGGCTTGATGTCATCAAACGTATACGTCAGCGCTTCGCGAAACTCCGCCGGCTGCGGTTTCACGTCCACGCGCAAAGCATCTTCTTTTTCGTCATAGCTAAAACTGCCCCACGAGGTCGAATTCTTCGAAAAGATAATCGTCCATTGGTCGGCGTTCGGGATCATATGCAACCCGTACGTACCCGCCGCTAGCGGTTTGCCTTCCACCGAAACATCATTCGCAAACGTGATCGTCGTATTCTCGTTCGCTCCAGCGCGCCACACTTTGCCATACGGGATGACCTTGCCCCATAGCTCGCGTCCGCCCACCATGGGTTCATGATAGATGATCGTAATATCCGTCAACCCAATTCGCTGCGTCACCACCGCGCGCTGGCTCACCGTCGGCAGATTCAACTCCGTTGCTTGAGCTCCATTTTTAAATTGCGCGCCTGCCCGGCCCGCCAGGCATCCCATTCCAGCTATCAGCCCAAGAAAAATTCCAATCGTTTTGCGCATGGACACACCTCTCCAATGTTCTGTAGCGAACGAAATAGGCGGAAGCAAGGCTTGCGCTCCGCCTTCTCACCCCATTTGAGATAGACGCCGCGATATAAAATGTGTGAGCACGCTCTGCGGAGCGAGCGACAACTTAGGGTTTTGTCGGTTCGGCAGGTTTCGTCGGCGGAACCGCGGGTGTCGGCTTGTATGTCGTTACCGGCCTCGCTGGCTGATACGTTACCTTCACTTCCTTTTTCTTCGGCTTCTTTTTTTCTCTTCCTCGTGCATCTCGATTGCCCATCGCTTTGTCCTCTCCAAGTTGATGCGTGCCACCGCGGAACAGTTTACCTGAGACGGCTCGCAAGTGTCTCCGCCAAGTATGCCGCGGCAACGACCACAAGCCAGTAGCTCCCCAATATACCTGCCCACTGTAATATCCCAGCTATCGAATTGGTGATAGGCTTATATAAGTAGCGGTTGTGACTACTTCCGTAGTCGTAGTTTAGCAAGTGGCGGTGACACTATGAATCGCTTTGCTCTGGCCCTCGCGGCAGCAATTGTTGCGATTTCCTTCCCTGTTCGTACGAACGCTCAAACACCAGATTCTGCTCCCGTAAACGTTACCTCTGAAGGACGAGTTACGGAATGGGTGTATGGAGAACGCATCCCTGCTGTGCGTGGCCTGCCGTTTTCCGCTAAGGTGGAATTGGAGACAGTGAGCCAGCTCCAGGACGGCACGCTGATCACACACAAAACCTACAATCTGGATGCCCGGGATTCGGCGGGACGCACGCACAACGAGATGCGCAATTGGATCACTGCCGACGGCGAGGAGCCGAAGCTCACTCGCATCGAGTTGTACGATCCCGCGACGAAGACGAGAACGGATCTGTTTCCGTTGACCAAGCTGGCCAGACAGTGGGTGGTTGCTGCTGCGGCGCAAGCAACTCCAGTTGCTGCAACAGCGAAGCCGGAGACCACGCGCGAGGAGATTGGCACCGACACAATAGAAGGGCTCCTCGTCAAGGGCACGCGAGTGACACAAACCTACGCCACCGGAGCGCTTGGCAACGACCGCCCGCTTAGCATTGTTACCGAATATTGGTATGAGGCCGAGCTGAGGCTCAACTTGCTGACGAAGCGAACCGATCCTCGCCATGGCGTGCAGACTGTGCGCGTCACCGAACTGCAAAGGCAAGAGCCGGACGCCGCGCTCTTTGCCATCGGCGACGGCTACAAAGTAGTGCAAGAAACAGGGCCAACGCAGGTTGCGCAAGGTCCAGGCGCAACAGATGAAAGAGCTCCGGCGCCAAGAACCGGTACGGCGCGCGCCGGGGTGGCAGGAGTAAGTGTCCCTGCTTGCGTCTACTGCCCGAGCCCCAGCTTCACGGAAGAAGCCAGGGCCGCGAAGTTTAGTGGCAGTGTGGTTCTACAGGTTGTCGTGACTGCCGATGGCCGTGCTGAAAATATTTCGGTGGTAAGGAAAGCCGGCTACGGCCTAGAACAAAACGCCATCGAAACCGTGAAAAAGTGGCAGTTCCGCCCTGCCAAAGGCCCCGACGGCAACCCTGTCGCAACCGTCGTTCCGATCGAGGTGACTTTCCGCATCAAATAGCGTCCGTCAATAAATCTCAGGAGAGCCGGTTCGGTGTGAACCGCGCGGTCATCTCCATCACGCGCCGGTAATAATCCCGCTGCTTCAATCGTGTTCCCGCCGCTTCGTCGATCACGAACGTAACGTCCGGATGCAGCTGCAAACACGAAGCCGTCACTGAAGCCGTAATCGGCCCTTCAATTGCCTCCGCCACTGTCTCCGCCTTCGCCTCGCCCGTAGCCAGCAACAAAATTTTCTTCGCTTCGAGAATCGTGCCGATCCCCATCGTGATCGCGCACTGCGGCATTTCTTCTCCTGCTCCAAAGAACTTCCGGTTATCTTCAATCGTTTCGTTCGTCAAAACTTTCAACCGCGTCCTCGACCCAAAACTCGAAGTCGGTTCGTTGAATCCAACGTGCCCATTGCGCCCAATCCCCAAAATCTGCAAATCAATCCCGCCTGCCTCGCGAATCGCGCGTTCATACGCGGCGCAGTACTCCTCATAATCTCCCGTGATCGTTCCGTCAGGAATATGAATATTGCGCGGCTCAACATTCACATGCGCAAAAAAATTCTCCTGCATGAAACAGTGGAAACTCTGCGGATGTTCCGCAGCCAAACCCAAATACTCATCCAGGTTAAATGTCCTCACTCTCGAAAAATCCAACCCCTGTTCTTGATGCAGGCGCACCAACTCCTTGTACATCCAGAGGGTCGTGCTGCCGGTTGCGAGCCCCAGCGTCGCGTTCGGTTTGCTCCGAACTGCGCTGGCAACAATCCGCGCTGCCTCCCGGCTCAACTCCTCATAATTCGCATTCAGCAGTAAGAGCATTTCACCGCCATTTTTTCCAAACGGTTGTTCAACACTATGCCAGCAGGTGCTATATATACCAAGCTGGGCGCATGCCCAAATCTTCTCGAAAAATCCTGGGAATTCCCGTAATTCGCAGTAGAATGCCGCGTCCCAATTTAGCTTGCATGTCCAGAGCTATATAGCAGTATACTAGGCCGCTTCACGCACCACCAGCATTCGCACCAGCGGAGCAAAACGAATAATGGTCCTTACCGCCACCGATTGGATCGTCATCGCCGCCTACCTGCTCCTCAATCTCCTCATCTCTCTTTACTACCGCCGCCGCTCCTCCGGCAGCACCGAGGAATTTTTCGTTTCCGGCCGCAACGTTTCCTGGTGGCTCGCCGGCACTTCCATGGTCGCCACCACGTTCGCGGCCGACACGCCGCTTCTCGTCACCGGTCTCGTCGCCCGCAACGGCATCTCCGGCAACTGGCTCTGGTGGTCGCAATGTCTCTGCGGCATGATGACCGTCTTCTTCTTCGCGCGCTACTGGCGCCGCGCCGAAATTCTCACCGATGTCGAATTCGTCGAACTCCGCTACCAGGGAAAACCCGCCGCTTTCCTCCGCGGCTTCCGCGCCATCTACCTCGGCGCCCTCATGAACTGTCTCATTCTCGGCTGGGTCATCAAAGCCATGATCAGCATCACGACAGTCCTCCTCGGCGATGCCATTGCCCAAGGGCGCGTCCTATCCATCGGCCTCGGCGGCCACAATCTCACCACCTATACCCTCGGCACGCCCGAACACACTGCTCTCCTGATCTGCGTCCTGCTGCTCGTCCCCTTCACGGGAATTTACACATTTATCGGCGGCCTCTGGGGAGTCCTCGTCACCGACCTTTTCCAATTCGCTCTGAAAATGACCATGATCATTGTGCTCGCCTGGATCGCCGTAGCAAAAATCGGTGGCATGGCACTCCTCAAAGTCCAACTCTCCCACGTCAATGACGTCGCCCGCCAATCCGGCGAAACCACTGGCTCGATCCTATCGTTCTTTCCTTCATTTCATTTGGGGTGGACGACGGATGCTCTCTGGACGCTGCCGGTAATTACTTTCGCGCTCTATCTAGCCGTGCAATGGTGGGCTAGTTGGTACCCCGGCGCTGAACCCGGCGGTGGCGGCTACGTCGCCCAAAGAATGTTCAGCGCCAAGGACGAAAAAAATTCCCTCGGCGCAACTCTTTGGTTCAACATCGCCCATTATGCGATGCGCTCCTGGCCCTGGATCATCACCGGCCTCGTCGCCGTAGCCGTCTACTCCCCGCATGGTGGTCTCCACCCCAGCGCTGAGTTCGCTGCCGAGCCCGAGAAAGGCTACGTCATGGTACTACGCGATTTTCTTCCGCCCGCCCTGCGCGGCCTGATGATCGCTGCCTTCCTGGCCGCCTTCATGTCCACAGTCGGCACGCAATTAAATTGGGGTACGTCCTACCTCATCAATGATTTCTACCGCCGCTTCCTTGTCCGCAAAGCTAGCGACAAACATTACGTCTTCGCCAGCAAAATAATCATCGTTCTGCTCGTCATCCTCAGCGGATACGCCGCCGCCAACATCACTAGTATCCAATCCGCCTGGCAGCTCCTTCTCGGCATGGGAGCGGGCACAGGCTCCGTCCTTCTCCTCCGCTGGTACTGGTGGCGCATCAACGCCTGGAGCGAAATCTCCTCCATGATCGCAGCCTTCGTAGTCTCCATGTCGCTCACGCGCGTCCAGTTCGCCGGCAACAGTTCGGTAGTCTTCGCCAAAACCGCTCTGATCACCACCGCAGCCACCACGGCAGTCTGGCTCTTCACCACCCTAATCACTAAGCCCGAGCCCGACGATAAACTCGTCCAGTTCTACCGCCGCGTCCGCCCCACCATCCACGGTTGGAAGCGCATCGCCGCCCTAGCGCCAGACGTCACCCCCGTCCGCGACCTCGCCGCCAGCACCTACGACTGGGTCGCTGGCTGCCTCCTCGTCTACTGCGCTATGTTCTCCATCGGCGAATACGTCCTCCATGAATGGCTGATGGGCACAGTCCTCCTAATCATCGCAGCTCTCTCTGGCTACTTCATCTTCTGGAGCCTAAGCCGCCGCGGCTGGCAAACCCTTTCCGGCGCCTAATTCCGCGTACTCCCAATTGTCATCCTGCTTGCCCTGTTTACCCTGAGCCTCGAAGGGAGGACCGAAGGGAGCATAGCGAAGGATCCTGGCTTGATCTCCCCAACCTCCGCTCCGTTCCGTCCCTTCCCATAAAATTGTCATTCCGCTTGCCCTGTTTACCCTGAGCCTCGAAGGGAGGAACGAAGGGAGCGCAGCGAGGATTTCTGCGCCATCGTCTCGCGTTTTGTGCGAATGATGAATCTGCTTTTGCCTTTCTTCTCTGCGCACTCTGTGTCTCTGTCGACCTCTGCGTAGAATCCTCTTCCCATTCCTCGCCATACCGCATTTACCCGAGAGGAATTACTTTCCCGCAATGTCAAACTTTTACGCTACAGTTCCAATTCTAAGGAGTGACCATGTCCACTGCCGCAGCCGCACAAAGTCCTCGCGCCAACTCCAGCACCCTCGGCGCCCTCTGGATCGTGTACGCCATCCTCCGCCTCGTAGCTGTAATCCTCCTGGTCCTCTACGCCGCCACAGCCACGGTAATGTTCGGCGCCCTCCTAACCCGCGTCGCCGATTTCCAGACCTTCATGGCCATCTTCCACATCCTTTATACTGTCGCTATCATCGTCACCGCCCTCTCTGGCCTCTTCGGTCTACTCGCAGGCCTATCCCTCCTCGCCGGAAAATCCGCCCGCACGCTCTCTCTAGTAGCCGCCTTTCTCTCCCTCTCAGATCTGCCGCTAGGCACAACTCTAGGCATCTACACCCTAATTGTTTTCCTTCCCTAAGCGCTTCTTGGCAAGGCACAAGCACGCGGATTTTTATCGCCCTCAAGCCTTGCCGTAGTCGTCGGTCGCGGTCCCCACAAATTGTCATCCCGAGCGCAGCGAGGAATCTGTTTTTCTCTTTTCCTCTCTGTGCACTCTGCGACCTCTGCGTTAAAATCCCCACTCTGCCGCTTCGTAACCTCAGGGAGATGGCTGTACGAGAACTCTTCGAGGATAATGCGCAACTACACGAAAGCTTTTAAACACTGAGCGGACGCCTACAAGGAAGATCCAAATGATCGGTGCAATTGCGGGTGACATCATCGGATCGGTCTACGAGTGGAATAACATCAAGACTAAGCAATTCGATCTGTTCAGTTCAGATTGCTCCTTCACCGACGATTCAGTCCTCACCGCTGCCCTCGCCGAATCGCTTCTGACCGGCGCCGACTATGTTTCTCTGATGAAGGCCTACTATCGGTGTTATCCAGATGCAGGCTACGGAGGCTTCTTTCACCGATGGGCGCAAGCCCCCGAATCCCAGCCCTACAACAGCTGGGGCAATGGGGCCGCTATGCGAATCAGTTCGGTTGGGTTTGCGTTCAACACGCTCGACGAAGTGCTGCTCCGGGCCGCGGAATACACAGCCGTAACGCACAATCACCCAGAGGGGATCAAGGGCGCGCAAGCAACTGCGGCCGCAATTTTTCTTGCCAGGACAGGAAGTACGAAAGCCGACATCAGGCAATACACAACGGCGACCTTTGAATATGATTTGTCCCGAAGTGTTGATGAGATTAGGCCCACTTACCAGTTTAACGAGTCATGCCAAGAGACGGTTCCCGAGGCGATCGTATGCTTTCTCGAATCAACGGATTTCGAAGATGCCATCCGAAACGCGATATCGCTTGGAGGTGACAGTGATACGCTAGCCTGCATCACAGGCGGAATTGCCCAGGCTCACTATGGTGTGCCTGCGGCTATCGCCGACCGGGCTATGTCCATCCTCGATAACGATCTTAGAGATGTAACCGGCCGCTTCCTGTCGCGCTATTGCCCGGGTACAAACTCAGTGACGGGCACGTCGCCGGGTGACTCCGGATAACGCGCTCACAAATCAAAGTTGTGCGAAGGGTGGCCCATGTTCGTTCTTTGAACAGGGATTTGAGCAACCGTTCATCGCCTAAAAACCGCTGTTCAACCCCGAATTTCTACCTTCAATGCAATTCACTCTTCACTTCGCCTGCTTGGCCGTCTTCACCTTCTCGAACTTCACAGAGCGCACAATTCCTTCGCCTTCTTTCACAACGATCATCTGGTTCGGCTTCACATCCTTTAAGGTATCGACCGCTCCGCTTGGCCAGCGGATTTCGACCAGCTCGACCTTCTCCGCTTTGCCTATGCCAAAGTGAACGCGCAAGTCATTTTGCGAAATATAGCTTCCGCCGCTCCGCACTTCGTCAATTTGCGAGTGCGGCTTCGCCTCTCCGGGAGGATGCGTCACGCAACGCAAACGCGCGCCAATTCCGCTGCGATTCGATTTCGTGCCGATCGTTTTTATTTTTAGCCAATTATTTTCAAGCCGCGAATCGCAGCGCAACAACTGAGGAAAATCGTTAACCGTGTTCACGACCACGTCGATGTCGCCGTCATTATCGAAATCGCCAAACGCCGCGCCGCGCGACGCAACCGGCGTCATGATGCCCGTTCCGCCTTGCGAAGACACATCTTCAAAATGGCCGTTACGCAAATTGCGGTACAGAATTTTCTGCTGCGGATAACCGGCTTCGGTGCGCAGTTGCTCGACCTCGGGGTAGACGTGGCCATTGCAAATTAAAATGTCTGGCCAGCCGTCATTGTCCATGTCGAAAAATCCGCAGCCCCAGCCAAGGTACTGCGTATGCTTGCCGAGGCCGGCGGTGAAAGTTGCGTCCTCGAAATTTCCGCCGCCGAGGTTGTGGTAGAGCGACGGCGTATCGCCCGCGAAATTTGTTTTGACGATGTCGAGGTTGCCGTCAAGATCGTAATCCGCCGCAGAGACGCCCATCCCGGCTTGCGGTTTACCGTCCGCGCTCAGCGCGCATCCCGCTTCCATGGCCACGTCCGTGAAGGTGCCGTTTTTTTTGTTTTCATACAGCGCGCTGGCCGTCGAGTCGTTCGCTACGTAAATGTCAGGCCAGCCGTCATTGTTAAAATCGGCGGTAAGCACGCCGAGCCCGAACGTTCCATTGGCTTGGAGAATTCCGGCACGCTCAGAAACATCGGAAAACGTTCCGTCGCCGTTGTTGTGAAACAAAATATTTTTTCCGCCGATCAATCCTGGCGGGCCGCACGCAACGAGAACTCCCTTGTAAACGCAGGGGCCGGACTCTGGTAGGGGAGCGGTCGCTAAATCGAGGTCGATGTAGTTTGCAACGAAAAGATCGAGATGGCCGTCGCGATCGTAATCGACGAAAGCGCAGCCGGTGTTCCAGCGTTTGCCGCTGGTGCCGACACCGGCTTTTTCGGTGACGTCGGTAAACGTTCCGTTTCCGTTGTTGTGAAACAGAACATTTTTGCCGAACGAAGTGATGTAAATATCGTCGAAGCCGTCGTTGTCGTAATCGCCGACGCAGACGCCTTGTCCCCAGCCGTAGTGGATGAGCCCTGATTTTGCCGTGACGTCGGTGAAGGTGCCATCGCGATTATTTTTGAATAGATGCGAGACGGGTTCTTGTCCTTTGGGAAACCCTTCGAGGCGCCAGCCGTTCACAAGAAAAATGTCGAGCCAGTCGTCGTTGTCATAGTCATAGAAGGCGACGCCGCAGCCGGTTGTTTCCAGCAAATATTTGTTTTTGTGTTCGCCGCCGAAAATTGTTTTTGCGTTAAGGCCGGATTCGCGGGCGACGTTGGTGAAACTGACTCCAATTTCGCTCGGGGGCGGAGGATACGGATTCGCGTGGGCCGGGGAAGACTGTGCTTGAATCGGATGGAGCGGACGCGCTAGAACGAGGACGCTTTCGAGAGGGAGGACGAGCGCAGAGCGGCTCAGAGATTTAAGAAATGCGCGACGTGAAGAGGACAAATGGAATAATACCTTCCCGGGTTTGGCTCATGCTAAGATTTGCCGCCGCTTCGTATTGTACGGCAAATGGCCATTCAAGCTGAGGGCCGCAAGAGACGGGAGGCTTTCTCTTGTGGCGGGACCTTCCTACCGTGAACGAAAGAAAAACCGCATTTCGAAATATGCACGCATGTGGCGTGAGTTTTCTTGCCGTAGCGCTGTTCGTTTTGTCTGGAAGCGCTAGCGCTCAGGCGCCACCAAAAGAACCGGTGCGCGCGCAAGCCACGGCGCTTTCGGCTGAGGCGCCAAGGGCGATCGAATTAACGCGAGCGGTTAGGCCGTGGGAATTTCTATCGGCGCTGGGTACGAGGGCGGGACTGCTTGGAAATGAAGCGGGGCGGATGGAAGCGTGGGTTTATCCGCTGAAGATATTTCGCGATTTGCATCTGAAGTTTCACGTAAATGGGCAGACTCTTGCCGCGGATTCGTTGGCTCGAACGCTGATTACACGGCCGGAATCGAGCACGGTCGTTTACGCCGGGGATACATTTTCAGTGCGGGAGACTTTTTTTGTGCCGGTGAAGGAACCGGGAGCCGTGATTTTGCTGGAAGTGGAGACGGGGACGCCGTTTGAGATTGAAGCGGCATTTCACCGGGATTTTCAGCTGGAATGGCCCGCGGCGCTGGGGGCTACATATATAGGATGGGATTCCGGGCTGAAAGCGTTTGCGCTTGGGGAGGAGCAGAGAAAGTTCGCGGCGATTGTTGGATCGCCGACGGCTGAAAACGCAGAAGAAGAATTTCAGACGAACTATTCCGAGTCACAAGAAAATTCGTTCCGGCTTGGCGCGATTGCCAAAGGCAAAGCGTCACAGATTATCGCGATAGCCGGTTCGATGACCGGCCGGGCTGATGCGGAGAGTGCGTACCGAAAGCTTACGTCTGGATACGATTTTCTGTTGCGCGAGTCGGCGCAGTATTACCGGGACTATTTCAGCCAGACGGTGAGCGTGGAGCTGCCGGATAAAGAGATTCAGCAGGCGTACGACTGGTCGAGAGTCAGTCTGGTGCAGGGTATGGTGGAGAATCCGTTCCTTGGCAAGGGACTGGTAGCTGGATACCGCACTTCGGGAGATAGCCAGAGGCCGGGGTTTGCGTGGTATTTCGGGCGGGATTCGTTTTGGACTTCGCTGGCTTTGAATGCAGAAGGGGATTTTGCTAACACAAAGACGGCGTTGGAATTTGTAAGCAAGTTTCAGCGGGAAGACGGAAAGATTCCGCATGAAATTTCGCAGGGCGCGAATTTCGTGAATTGGTTCAAGGATTATCCGTATCCGTATGCGTCGGCGGATGCGACGCCGCTCTACATTATCGCCTTGAACGACTACGTGACGAACAGCGGCGACACGGCTTTTGCAAAAGAGAAATGGGCCAGCTTGTGGAAGGCGTATCAGTTTTTGAAATCGACGTACGACGCGCGAGGGTTGCCACAAAATCAGGGAGTGGGACACGGCTGGGTGGAAGGCGGGCCGCTGCTACCGGTGAAGAGCGAGTTTTATCAGAGTGGACTTGGTGCAGAGGCGCTGCGCGCGCTTGCAAATCTGGCGCGGTTTGCAGGACAAGCGGATTCCGAAACGGCGCTGGAAAATGAATTCGCAAAGCAATGGCCGTTAGTGAACGACAGCTTCTGGATCGCAGACAAGAAGCGATTTGCGTTTGCGCTCGACAAGAACGACAAGCAAGTGGATGAGCTGACGGTGCTGACGACTGTTCCGATGTGGTTTGGACTGCCCAATGAAGCGACGGCCATTCCCGCGATTCAGCAACTTACGGATGCGGACCTGCAAACAGACTGGGGTATGAGAATTATTTCCAAGCGTTCGGCGGTTTTCAGCGGAGGCGGATACCACTACGGCTCGGTATGGCCGCTGTTCACTGGATGGGCATCCGTTGCCGAATACCGGTATCACCAGGAGTTTCCAGGATATGAGAACTTGCGCGCGAACGCACTGCTGGCGCTCGATGGATCGTTGGGGCACGTGACGGAAGTGCTTTCCGGGGATTATTACCAGCCGCTGGCTACCAGTTCGCCGCACCAGATCTGGTCGGCGGCGATGGTGGTGAGCCCGCTACTGAAAGGAATGTTTGGGCTGGAGAAAGACGCGACTAAAAAGTCGCTGACGTTTGTGCCGCATGTTCCGGCGGATTGGACAAAATTCAAAATCAACAATGTTCACGTGGGCGACAGTGTGCTGAATCTGAGCTACCAGAAGTCGCTGGACGAATTCACATTGGAAATAACGCGCACCGGCGGGGAATGCACGCTGGATTTCGAGCCCACGCTGGCAAACACGGCATTAGTCGGCCGCGTGGTCGTGAACGGAAAGCCAACCACCTATGACCAACGAATGTTGGCGGAGCACCATCACCTGAGAATCAAAGTCGCCTTGAACGAAGGAAAGAACGTCGTGCACATCCCAGTGACGAATGATTTTGGTGTGTCGTATGCATTCCGGCTGCCGGAGCTGGGAAGCGCGAGCTCTGACTTACGCATCCTGTCGGAGAAGATGGAAGATGTGACAGCGCCGATGGAACTGGTTACGGCCGGTCGAGCCGGAGCAACCTACGACTTGGCGGTTTGGAACCCAAGCATGATTGAATCGGTTCGCGGAGCGGAGTTGGTTAAGGATGCGACCGGCGAAACGAATTTGCGAATTCGTTTTGAAGGAAAAGAAGGCGAAGAATATCCGCACCAGCGAGTGGTGATCTTTTTTCACCCGCCGAAGGTACCGAGGAAGTTTCTGAAGCAATAATGGCAGTCTCCGTCTCGATAGCTCGGCGTGGGTTTGCGAGGCTTTTGATTGTTGATTTCAACACGGAGGACGCAGAGGGAACGGAGAAGAGGAGGTGTGCGTGAACCGGCAAATTGTAGCGGCAGTGTTGGCGATGTTCGGAGCGGGGGCGAGTTTTGGGTTTTGCGCGCCGAGGGCAATGGCGCAGACTCAAGCGAAGAGTGTGGATGCGGAGGGGCATCAGTGGTGGCAGCATGCGGTGTTTTATGAGATTTATCCACGGAGTTTTGCGGACAGCAATAACGATGGAATCGGGGACCTGAAGGGGATTACTTCGAAGCTGGATTATTTGAAACAGCTTGGGATTAACGCGATTTGGATCACTCCGTGTTTTCCTTCGCCGCAGGTGGATTTCGGATATGACGTTTCGGATTACGAGGCAATCGATCCGATGTACGGGACGATCGAGGATTTCGACAAGCTGGTAGCGGAAGGAAAGAAGCGGGACATACGAGTGATTCTGGACTTTGTGGTCAATCACACTTCGGACCAGCACAAATGGTTTATGGATTCGAGGTCGTCGAAGACTGCGGAACACCGCGATTGGTACATCTGGCGCGATGGCAAGGGGCCAGGGAAACCGCCGAGCAATTGGCTCTCGACGTTTGGAACACCGGCGTGGAGTTTCGATCCGAAGACTAATCAGTATTACTACCATTATTTTTACCCGCAGCAGCCGGACTTGAACTGGCGGAATCCCGCAGTGGAAAAGGCGATGCTGGACGTTACGCGTTTCTGGTACAAGCGCGGCGTGGCGGGATTCCGGTTAGATGCCGTGGATACCCTTTACGAAGACCCAAACCTTACGGACAACCCCTTGTTGCCTGGAACGGACAAGTTCGGGCGGCCGAATATGGACGAGAAGTACGACAAAAAACTTCCGGAAGTGCATGACGCGATGCGCAAGCTGCGGTCGGTGGCGGACGAATATGGATCGGTGCTGATCGGGGAGACATGGACGAGCAATGTCGACCAGCTGAAGGATTACTACGGGACAAAGAACGACGAATTGCAGATGCCGATGGATTTAATGATGACGGGATTTAAGGGGCTATCCGCAGATGAGTATCGCAAGCATATTGCGGCGGTGAATGCGGCGGGGCATTGGCCGGTTTATGTGATCACGAATCACGACATCGTACGGTCTTACACGCGGTACGCGGATGGCATCCACAATGACGACATCGCGAAAATGATGGCAGCGCTTTATCTGACGCTTCGCGGGTCCGCGATCATGTATTACGGCGAAGAGATTGGGATGGACAACAACGACCCAAAGAGCAAAGACGACGTGCAGGACCCGATCGGCAAACTTGGCTGGCCTCTTGAAAAGGGGCGAGATGGCGAGCGGACACCGATGCAGTGGAATCACACGGCGAATGCGGGATTCAGCGTGGCGAAGCCGTGGTTGCCGGTGCCGGTGAGCGCGAGTACACATAACGTTGCGGACGAGATGAACGATCCGTACTCGGTGCTTAGTTTTTACAAGAAGCTTTTGGCGCTGCGACGTACGGAAGCGGCGCTTCTGGATGGCGACTATGTTTCGATTAACGACGATAATCCGAATGTGCTGACTTATCTGCGGCGGTATAAGGGGCAAGCGATCCTGGTGATTCTCAATATGTCCGCGACGGAGCAGAAGGCGCGGTTCGATCTTTCAGCGACGGGATTTCAAGAGCCGAAGATCGAGGTTTTGTTGACGAGTTTTCACAAGCAGGTGAAGGGCATGTTTATGGAGTTGCCGATGGAGCCTTATTCGGCGTTTATTGCGAGAGTTACGAAGTAGGAGCTGGGGATTTTAACGCAGAGGTCACAGAGGACAGAGAAGAAAAAGCAGATCCCTCGCTTCGCTCGGGATGACAACCCATTCGTTTTATCGCCAACGTGGGGTGCGACACTGGCGTGTTGTAGAAAACGAGATTGTTAACGGAGAGGTGGAGAGAAGTCGGTCAGCGTCATGAAG
>Ga0210391_10001061_pt1 | contig 25870 bp, 23 predicted proteins | sample IncBWC12OmetaG_FD_160573 | JGI IMG/M metagenome (GOLD analysis project Ga0210391, IMG submission 160573) | Forest soil microbial communities from Barre Woods Harvard Forest LTER site, Petersham, Massachusetts, United States - Inc-BW-C-12-O ... | reverse complement strand
TTCGATCATCTTCTGGTCGAGGCCGCGCTGGTCGACGGCGTCCCAGTTCGCCAGCGCATCGGCGATCTCGCCATTCACGTTTTCAACGGCCTTGAGAACGCCTTTGCCGAGAAAACGCGTGTTGTCGCCGTCGCGTAATTCGACGGCCTCATGCTCGCCGGTCGATGCTCCGCTTGGGACGATGGCTCGTCCCGCCGTTCCGTCCGCCAGCTGAACTTCCGCTTCTACCGTAGGATTGCCGCGCGAATCCAGCACCTCGCGCCCGATGATTGCCGCAATATTTGTCATCATTTTCCTGCCGTCCTTGTCTGAATCTGAGTGAATGACCTGTGAATCGTCGTCGACGCGCACGGCGTGCCGCGGAGCGCCTGAATTAAAAGTCAAACGCCGGCCCGTAAGAGAGCCGGTGCCCGTGTATGTTCTCGCCATGCAGTGTCTAGGAAACTCATGATTATAGCGGATGGGGGATTAGGGACCTGTGACAAGGAGGACGGCCTTGATCTCACTGTGCGGAACACTCATTAGGGTCGCGCACGGTGCGGTCGAAGTTCTCGAATTCATTGCTGCTTTTCAGTGCCAAATGTCCCTCTGATCCATCGGATGAGCCGAACCCAGCCTGGAATGTATGTGCTCTTCTGACCGCAGAAGGTGCAAGTAGCCCTTCCCGTGGCGGCAAGGTATTGCTGCATTACATCGAACGTTTTGCCGCACTGTTTGTTTTTGCATACGACTGCGACCATCGCAGGGAGCTTTCCAGCAACCATGAACCTCTTGATTGAGCCGCCCTTGCCTTTTGTTAGATGTTGGAAGGGCAGAGCTGCCATTTGCTCGGCTTCTTTTCGCAGGATGCTTTCGGTGATCTCCACTTCGACCCGAGTCAGCGGTGACAGGATTTCCATTACTTCACGATATTCCCCTGCGTTTCGACTCTCCCGGCGCCTGCGGAGATGCCATGCAATCATATCTGCGGCCTGAAGTGGCAGAACCTTCTTGTCATCTCGAAAGAGCGGTGTACCGCCCATGAGGGATCTCACCTCCGGTTTCTGAAGTCCCTTTATAACCTCATACCAAAGGACCGCCTCCGCGCCGATCTTCCCTTGCTCATCGAAAACGAAGTCTGTAGGGAGCGTGATACCGGTCTGTGCGTGATAGCGAACGAGACTCACGATTGTGCCGTAGAAGCATGGGAAGTACGGGCCACGCAAATCATAGGCGATGACAGGTTCCAGAATTTCCTCATATTTCTTGCGGCTCACGAAGCACTCTATCGACCACGGGTCGTGCTCTACAATCACGTGCGCCAGTGCAGCCAATTTGCGGTTTCTTTGTTCCCCATCCCAACCCAGAAACTCACCTTTGAGACTCTCCGCCTCCGTCATGTGGCAATACCTAATTACGGGTTTCTCTCTGAGAACCTTATCCCAGTCGTCGCTGAATGCTGCCCACACCTGTGCGGTTTGGGCATACCCTGCCAGCAGGAGGATCTGATCGTCTTCGGAGCTAGAAGAATCGTCAATAAATGCGGTTAACGGTGCGACTGGCCGCATCATCATTGGCAGCTTCCGCTTCCGATCATCGCTGGAATAGCCGCATACGATGGCGATAGATGAGGATAGCAAAGCTCTCCTTTAGGCCCATCATCTCCCGAGCTGGCCTGATTCCGCGAGTATATTATTGCTGCCTAAACCGGCCCGCGGCAGAGGCAGACTCATCTCCATTGAACATCTGCTCTCTTACCTTCGCAGGTTCCTTTGCTAGGCAGCGTCTTGCCCCCATCCCTCACCTGGTCTAGAGTCAAAAGCAAGAGTGGCGGGTTCTAGTAGTCGAAAGCCCGAGGAGGATCTATGAGGAAATGGACAGTTCTACCCTGCAGTCTGCTGCTGGCAGCTATGGCTGCGGCGCAGACAGCTTCGCCGGTACCGGCCGGAACCGCGTTGATGGTGAAGCTGGAGACGACGCTTGCGACTTTCAGCAACAAAGCTGGCGATCCCTTCCGCGGAAGCTTGACTCAGGCGGTGGTGCTCGACGGCAAAACGGTGATACCCGCCGGGGCCGTTGTGGAAGGCCGAGTCACCAAGGTGGTCGAACCACGCCGCATTGCGGGCAAGCCGGTGATCGGAATTCTGCCGGAAGCTCTGATTCTGCCGAGCGGCGAACGCCTCTTTCTCGATGCCACATTGGTCGACACCAACGTTGGCAACGGAACGGACGTTGACCAGGAAGGCCAATTTAAAGGCTCCGGTCACGACCGCCGCGATCAACTGGAAACTGGCGGCGGAACGGCGGGCGGCATGCTGATCGGCGGTCTAATCGGCGGGCCTCCGGGAGTTCTGATTGGCGGAATCGTGGGCGCAGGCTCTACTGGAGCACACTGGCTGAGCAAACACCGTTCGGCGATTTTGCCTGCGGGTTCTACGCTGACCATCGAATTGAACCGTCCGCTGGGTATGACACCGGCGGCTGTGGCAAGCGCGGGACAGTAACCGGCCTGTAGACTCGCTGAAAATCTTGAACACATGAAAAACCGGACCACCTCGGTCCGGTTTTTCATCCTCACACTCCGACTCGATGCCTGCGAAAACCATCTGCTCTTGGTTCCTAGTGATGACCTCCGCCACCGGAATGCCCGCTGCCTCCACCGGAGGGATGACTGCCTCCGCCACTCGGCGCGGTGTGCGAAGGGGCGCTATACCCACCACGGCTGCCGCCGTAGCTCGGCGACGCCCCACGATAGCCGCCGTAGCCATCAGAGGACCTCGGCTGCACGATGGGCTGCCGCATGTTGAGCTGAGGACGCGAATAGCCTCCGCCGTAGCCGCCGGAAGCCGACCCACGCGAATAACCCGAGCTCGGCGTCGTTCGGTTCCAGTAACTTCCGCTCTCGCCGCGGCTTGAGGTCGCAGCGCTGCTCTCGCTGCGACCGGTGGACTCGCTACTATGCGACGGTGGCGTGAAGGTCTTCCACTCGCTCCGGTTGGGCTCGCCATGAGAGGACGCCTGCGCCACCGAAGCTGCATTGCTCGTGTCCCTGGCGGACGAGGCCGTACCGGCACTCGGTTTGCCAGAATTCGCAGTCGCCGCTCCAGACGGTCTGCGCGATTGCGATTCGGTTCCACGAGACTCTGTGACCGATGAAGATGAGCCGGTCGAGCGTCCCGCTGTCACCGGCGAGAAATGGCTCTGCTGCATCGATTGTTGAAGATGCGCCGTCTGTTGCTGGAACGATTCGGTTCGCGCGGTGGTCTGTGTGCCCGCGAAATGCTCCGCTGCAGTGCTATGAATCGTAGAAGTAGCTGCGGCTCGTCCACTCGCCGACAGACTGGCGCGCGTGGGCACCACAGGCATGTTGCCCGTCATCATATGCGCACTGCTCAACTGAGCGTGAGTGGCCGCCACCGCCGCGGTTCGGCCCGAACCGAACTGCCCAGCGCCGACGGTCGATACGCCCCGGCTAATGTGTGCATCGTTGATATGCGCAACGTTCGAGAATTGCGTGCCCCCGTGCAGCGGCGCAATCCCGCCGAAGCGGTTGAACGTGCCAAAGCGATTGAAAGCTACCACGCCGAAGCGGCCGCCGTATCCACCCCACCAGGGGAAGAAGCGGTCACATGGGCCGAGCGGCAGCCAGCCGAAGCCACCCCATCCGCCCCAGCCAAATCCGATACCCCATCCCCCGCCCCAGCCGAAGAATGACACATACGCCGGCGACCAGAATGGACGATAGAATCCCGCACCCCACACCGGTCCCGGCCACCACGCCCACGAGCCGCCATACCACATCCAGCGCCCGTAGTGGTAAGGCGCCCAACCCCAGGGCTCGAAGCCGACCCACGTCCACCCGTAGTAAGGCTCGTAGGTCCAGTTGCCGTCGCGATATGGGGCCCAATCATCCGACTCGTTCGGAACCCAAACCTGGCCGTAATCGGGCGCGTTCTCCCAACGGCCATAGGCGTCAAGGTCTTCCGCTCCAACGTAATACTTGTTCGTGTGCTGCCACCCCTTCGCGCTATGGATCATGTGGTCGCGATCGATATTCCACTGGTCCCAGTCATCGCGATCAGGAGCCGGGCTGACCTTGTAACGTGCGTCAGCGCCGGCGCCCCGAACCGTTGCCATGTCTCCCTGCTTAAGGGTGGCAATGCCCTGCGGGGTCGAAATCTCAGCTTCGCCCCTGCGCACGATAACGATTGAGTCGCCATCGGGCCGCACTTCGATGCGGAAGATTCCGTCCTTATGCGCTGGATGCAACGCGACGTTGGGCGTGTCGATTTCGGGTTCGGCTTCGCTCTCACCAAAAACGGAGTAGTTCGCCAAACCTTGTCCAACCTGAATCTGAATATATTTCTGGGTGAAGTTTGCGATGTTGGCTTGCGCATTCGATGCCAGGCGCAGGATGTTAGCGTAATCAAGCTGCACTTCAGCGCGTCCGCTGGCGCCGGTTGAAACTTTGTCTCCATTGACCAGCGGCTGGTTCAGGATCGCGGCAGACCACGTGCCCGAATCGCCGCGCTGGGTCGACACATCGCCGTGAATCATGCTGATGCGGCCCACGCCTTGATCAACCTTTGCCGGACCTTCACCAGATGGCCCGCCGGGCTGCGCCTCGCCTTCCATTTGCGGCGGCTGCCCCGGCAGTGGCGGCGGTCCGGCTTGAGGCTGCCCAGGTTGGGCTGGCGTGCCGGGTTGCGGCGGCGGAGCTTGTGGCTGCCCCATCTCCATCGGCGCACTTGGCTGCTCGGATGGACCGGCACCCTCGTCGGTGGTCTGCGCATATGCGCTAACCGTAAGCGCCCCCGCCAGCGCTAAAACAAATACTGCAAAACTTGCTATGAGTTTATTTTTCATAACTTACCTCTTTGCGGAGCTGCCCTTGCTGGATTAGACCCTAATTTCTAGAGATTGATGCGCTATGTTTAAAGCAAGTGCCGTACCAAACACTGCTAAAACGCCAATTCCATTAAATGGTTTGTTTTCAGAGAATAAAGAGGCGAGGACTTGTAGCAACCGACAGCGGAATCCTAGGACGGTGGCCGATGCTGGCCACTGTGGTGGTTCTCGGCCAGCAGTGCCACCGAGAAATAGAACACTTCAGTAATGTCGCTGACCTAGGGTCGACATGCTAGAAAGGTTCGTAGCAAACGCGAATCCCCGAAGTGGCACCTAAAGGCTAGTCGTATCTTTCAAGTGAGGCGCAACAGAATGGAAACTCTATCGCTTCGTCTCGCATTTATGCACACTCGCACAACGTCACGAGTCCAGAGAGAATACGGACCGATTTTGCAAGAATCCAATCTGTCAGCGATCGACCGGGTCAAAAAAGAAATGGACGAGTTGCGCATGCCGGAATCTGCGCAGGGAGGCGATTTTCAACCGGACCACCGTCATAGCTAGAGCAGCTCAGAAGATTATCCGCTGAGATTTCCGCACAAACGCTTCCTTCCTACGTATCTTTCTCAGCTTCATCCGAAATCCCAATTTTCGACAACCGATAGCGCAGAGCGTTTCGCGATAGCCCGAGCAAACGCGCGGCCCGACTCTTATTTCCATTGGCGCGGCGCAAGGCTTCCTGAATCATTCCGTCTTCCCAATGTTCCAGCGTCATGCCCTCCGGAAGAAATCCGCTCGCGCCGTTCGTGGCCTTGGCGGGGCGCACATCCAAATGAATATCCACTGGCTCGAGCACAGTTCCGTTCGCCAGCGCGCAGGCTCGCTCGATGACGTTCTGCAACTCGCGGACATTCCCAGGCCAGTGATGATTCACCAGAATCCGCATCGCTTCGGGCGAAATGCTTTTCACGGGCTCGCCGGAATCGGCCGCAAATCGCGCGATAAAAAGATTCACCAGGTCCGGAATATCTTCCTTGCGTTCGCGCAGCGGCGCAATATCGATAGGGACGACATTCAATCGATAATACAGATCCTCGCGGAAGGTTCCCTGCTCAAGCGCTTCGCGCAGATCGCGGTTGGTGGCCGCGATCAACCGCACGTCCACCTTGATGGTTCGCGTGCCACCCAGCCGCTCGAACTCGCGCTCCTGCAGCACCCGCAGCAACTTCACCTGGATCGCCGGCGGAACGTCGCCGATTTCGTCGAGAAACAAGGTTCCTTTATCGGCTAACTCAAACTTGCCGGGTTTGCTCGCAGCGGCTCCAGTGAACGCGCCCTTCTCGTAGCCGAACAATTCACTCTCCAAAAGACTCTCGGGAATTGCAGTACTGTTGATCTTGATAAAAGGCCCAGCAGACCGCCGCGATTTCTCGTGAATTGCGCGCGCAATAAGGTCCTTTCCTACGCCGCTTTCTCCGCCCAGCAGTACCGTCGAATTCGTCGGTGCCACGCGCTCAACCGTCGCCAGCACCTCCTGCATTTTCGTGCTTCGCGCCACCATGTTGGGATGTGCATAGCGCTTGCCCAGCGCCTCACGCAAAGTCCGGTTCTCTTCCCGCAGGTCGCGTACGTCAAGTTCCTTGCGGATCACCATGCGCATCTCGTTCAAGGAAAACGGCTTCAGCACATAGTCGCTCGCACCTGCCTTCATGGCTTCCACTGCGGTTTCGACAGTGCCAAAGGCCGTCATCACTACCACGGGCAATGACGCATTTTGCCGCTTGATCGCCTGCAGGAATTCGAGGCCGTTCATGCCCGGCAGTTTGAGGTCGGTCAGGACGAGGTCCACCGGATTCTCGCGCAGAAGCTTCAATCCGGCCTCCGCTTCGCCCGCAGAAAGCGTAGTGAAGCCGTCCTCCCCGAGATTCAGCTCGAGCAGACGGCGCATCTTGGCCTCATCTTCGACAATTAAAATGGTTGGCATTTTGGCGTACGAATGCTTCTTCTTCAACTGTCCCGAACGAAACGCTACGGGTTTCTACTCTCTAAGATGCAACGGCTTCTTCCTTCGCAGGAAAAAAGATCACAAAGCCTGTTCCGCTCGTTCCATTTTTTCCGCTCTCAATGCGAATCGTTCCATGATGTCCATCAATAATTCTTGACACGATCGAAAGGCCCAGGCCCACTCCAGTCTTTTTTGTCGTTACGAAGGGATTGAAAATCTGCTCCCGGAGTTCGGCCGGAATTCCAGGACCTGTATCATCAATACGCACTTCCACCCCGTCCCGCTGTCCGGAATTTGTTTTAGTCGCTGTCACCCGCAAGGTTCCGCCACTCGTGCCCATGGCATCGTAAGCATTCTGAATCAGATTCACAAATGCCTGCTCGCAGAGGCTCTCGTCCAACGGAATCAAGGGCAAGTTGTCCTGATAATGACGTTCTACACGCACGAGAGTATTTTTTTCAGCCAGAGAAACATCGTTTAGCGCCCGCTCCAGAACTGCTGTGATTTCCTGCGGAGCTAACTCAGCGTGCAAGGGCCGCGCAAAATCGAGAAACCGCGTCACCAATGCGCTTAGGCGGTTCGTCTCACTCGAAATGTAACCCGCAAGTTCGCTTGCCAGCGGATTTGATTCCCCGAGTTTCTGGTGAAGCATTTCCGCCGACCCTTTGATCACGCCCAGCGGATTGCGTATCTCATGCGCCAATCCGGCGGACATCTGCCCCAGCGCCGCCAGCCGCTCGGAACGGCGCGCCTCCGCCTGTGCCTGCTCCAGCCGTCTATTCGTCTCCGCCAACGTCTCCGCCAGTTCCTGGTAGCGTTTAATCTGGCGTCGATTCTCTACTACGAACCGGTTCACTACCATAGAAGCTAGAAAAAAGAAAAGAATACGGATGGCGAGCAGGCCGTAACTCTCCGTCGTGATTTCATATTCCTGCAGTGCCGGATAAAGGTAAGAGCAGTAAGCAGTCGACGCTAGCGCCGTCCACAGCAACGTGCCCCAGGGACTGAAATATTCCGCCGCGGTAACGATCGGTACATAGAAGATCGGATAGTAACTACTGTTGATTCCGACTTCGCCGGTGTGATCGATGAGCAGAGTCGCCAGGGCAATCTTAAGCAGAACAATATAAGCCGCTCCGCGCCGCGGAGCCCGCGCCAACAGCCAGCCTTCGCTGAACTGCACAACTCCAATCGCCAGCAGGGTGAGTTGTTTATGAATCTCCGCCACCGGAGGCAGCGCAGCCAGGCCGGCTAGAAACAATAACCAGAGAACATCCATCCAGTTCAACACCGGTCGTTTCTGTTCGCTCATAAGAAAAAGATCATGGTAACAACGAAAAAAGAATCGCGCCGGGAGCGGAGTGTTTACAGCCTCCCGGCGCGATCGTTCTCGCTTCGATTCATGGCTACTTGGACGATCACGCCATATCCAAACTTATCAAGCCCCTAGTTGATCGCGCAGCAACCCGCATCAATGTCACTTCTTGGGCGGCGGACTCGTATGGCTCTGCGATGCAGGATGCGAACTCTGCTGCCGCTGAGTCGTGGAAGCCTCCTTTTGCTGATGCCAACTGCTGAACTTCTGCTCTTCTTCCCGTTGCTGCTGCTGGTTTCTCTGCTGCACAGGGGCGACCGGCTTGGCGAGTGGATGGGACCACTGCTGCGCTGGTTGCCGCTGCGAAGACTGAGCGCTGCGAGTTCCGGGTTGTTCGGTTGCATTTTTTTCGGGCTCGGGAGTTCCTTGCTCTTCCCACACTCGAGGCGCCGTTTTCGTCTGATTGCCTCCGGCATTCGACGGTCGGAACGAACGGAATCCATCTGGGTCTTGCGCTTGCGGCTGCCGCGTCCCGGGATTTGGGACCGGCCGCCCCGGCGCTTCCTGCCGGACCAACGATTGAGACGTCGCTTGCTGGTTTAAGTGTCCGCCAGCCTGCGTCTGCCTCTGCTCAAAGGAACCCGGCATGGGGGCCGGCGTCCTTAACGCTACGACCGGACGGCTGGTCACTGCTGCCGGCGGCCGGATCGCAACTTGCCTGCCTGCACCAATCACGCTGCTGCGTACCGGTTCAACCGCAACCGTATGCGACACCGGCGCAGCCGCAAGTTCTCTGGCTGGAACCGATACCACATTTCCCGCCACTGGGTGCGCATTCACAAACGTCTCGCGTGAAACGACCGTCACGCCACCGTTCACATTCCGGTTCGCATAAGTGATGTTGCTCACATTCGTAGTCCGGTTCATCACCACCGTTTTGTAAACGTTGGTGACGCGCGTGATATTCACGTTGGTATTCGTAACGTTCACGCGGTTCACATAAGTGCGGCTCACCCGGTAGCCCGGGATAAATACTTCTCCGGGACCGAGGGGGAACCAACCCACTCCGGCTCCGAACGAAAACTCAAAGTTAAATCCTGGCCCGCCGCCAACCCATGCCACCAGCGCGGGCGCATAAATCGGTCGCACTACGCTCGGTCCCGGAACCCATAGCCAACCCGTCCCGGCATAGGCCCAGCGCCCATAGTGGAATGGTGCAAATCCCCAAGGCTCGTTTTCCACCCAAGTCCAGCCCCACGGACCAACCCAAACCCAGTGTCCGAAACGATAGGGCGCCCATCCCGCCGCCAGCACCCTCGGACGCCAGCAGGTTCCATAACCTGCCACGTAGCTCCAGTCGCCATACTGATCGAGATCTTCGTATCCGGTCATCTCGCGCGAAACATAATTCGCGGAATCGGAACCTTCTTCCGCTTGGTCGCGGTTGAAGGCCCAAGTGTCAAGTCCATCCTGTGCCGGAATTTGACCAAGGTCGTAGCTCAACTGATCGGTACCGGTAAATGATGCATGCTGATCTGCCACAACCGTATAAGAAGATCCACCGCCCGTAACCTCGCCGCGTCCGCGCCAGACCATGACGTCGGTTCGGCCTCCGTCCGGGTCGACATCGATGCGATAGTCGCCCGGCTGCATCACAACGAACGCCACATTCGGCGTGTCAACCTCGTACGAGTCTTCATCATCCACGTGACGAACTTTCACGATCAGCGATCCTTGCGCGAGGCGAATCTGCGCAGCCCGGTCGTTAAGGTCGAGCAGTGTAATTCCAGTCTTCGGGCCAAGGCGTAGCGCGGTCGATCCAACGTGAACCTCGGCGCGCGAATTGTCATCTGCCCAAAGATTATCGCCGGTGACCAGAGGACGGTTGATCTCAGCATCGACCCAGTCGTTCTCGCCGCCGGGCTGAAATGAAACGGCGCCTTCCATGAAATTCAGTCTCGCGACGCGGCTCGGCGGATCCTGGTCAGGCGGCGCCTGCGCACCCTGCGTCGCTTGTGAGTCTTGCGCGACCTGCGCATCTTGCGCTTTTAGTGTGAGCGGAACCTGAAGCATGAATGCCAGGCTCGCGACGATCACCGCCCAATTCCACCACTGCTTGCAGGTTTTCATAGTGTCTTGCCTCAATGGATACGAAAGCTCTTCTTTAATCGTACCCAGTCTATGTAAACCCGATAGAGACCGCTTAGTTCCCTTGGTAACCAGGCGGGGAAGTGGTTACTTTCGGCCAGGACTGGCCGATTTTAGGCAGGGCGACGGCTTACCGTCGCGGCGACTAGCATCCCCATTCAGCCTCGCCCGGCTGGGAAAAATATTGGCGCGACTTTGCTCTTTCGTTAGTCATCGATTCCAGTTCGAGCAGCGCCAGGCGTGCTGCCGCAACCATGCGGTTCTTCTCTTGTTGTGGAACTTCCTTCCACTCCGCACGCCCTTCGCTGCCTTTGCCTGAAGCTTCCGGCGTAAGTGCCTGGTGATAGTGATGGAAAAGCTGTGCCAACCGTTCCGGCGCCACTTCGTTAATCCACATGGAATCTCTCCTTATCTCGTCGACCGCGTGGGCTGCATATCAGCTCCACAACCATTTGACACAGGGCGGCGGAAAGTTCAGATAAGGACTTCGTAAAATGTTCGTAAAGATGCAAAGGCGAGAACTACGCTAGGAGCCCGGCTCGAAGCGATATCCGACCCAGGGTTCCGTCACCAGATATTTCGGCGAGGAGGGGTCCACCTCGATTTTCTTGCGCACTTGCCCTACGAAAACGCGCAAGTATTCCGGCTGCTCTACGCTGTTGGGGCCCCAAATGGCGGCCAGCAAGGTCCGGTGTGTGACCACTTTGCCGGGACGGCGCGCCAAATAGACCAGCAAGTCGAATTCTTTCGGCGTGAGATGAACTTCATTTCCGGCAACTTTCACCGAGCGGGCGGACAGGTCGATGGAAAAATCCCCAGCCGTGATCACGCTGGACTCTTCCTCCACCGCCGGACTGCGCCGCAATTGCGCGCGAATTCGCGCCAGCAGTTCGTTCATGCTGAAAGGCTTGGTCACGTAATCGTCAGCGCCTGCGTCCAGCGCCTCCACCTTTGTGCGATCCTGCCCGCGCACCGACAGCACAATGATGGGCACCTGCGACGTCTGCCGAAGCTGGCGGCACAGGCCGACACCATCGAGATTTGGCATCGCCAGGTCGGTCACTACTACGTGCGGCGTCCAATTCTTCATTAGCTCGAAGGCCATTTCGCCATCGTTCGCCACCCGAATGTCATATCCCTGCGCCGAAAGCGTAGTGCGCAGCACTCGGGTAATTTGCGGTTCGTCATCGACCACCAGAATTCTCTTATGCTCGTCACTCATCGCATTTCCTGGGTCACAATATGCACATCCACCGCTGGCGTATCGCGCAGGAATTTGTGAATCGCGGAAAGATAGAAATATCGTTTCCAACCCTTCGTCGCCGACCTGCCGAAAACTACCTGCGTAATGTGATTCTCGCGGACGAACTCCGCAACTTTTTCCGCCACCACCTTGCCTTCGCTCTTTACTACTTTCGCGCCGACGCTCTCGGCAAAACGAATATTGTCGGCCAGCGTCCGCTGGTTCTCGTCGCTCTCATCCGCACCGGTATCCACGTAAAGCACGAACAGGTCGCCATCCATCGCCTGCGCCATGCGCGCCCCACGGGCAATCAGGTACTGCGCCGCTGGATTCGAGCTGATACAGACCGCGATCCGCTCCCGCACCTGCAGCGGCTGTCCATCTTCGGTCTTCAATTCGGAGAGCGTGCGGTCCACTGCCTGCGTCACTTGCCGCAGTGCCAGTTCACGCAAGGCAACTAGGTTCGTGTTCCGAAAAAAATTCGCCAGCGCGCGCTCGACCCGTTCCAACGGATAAATATCTCCCCGCTTCATGCGGGTCTGCAGCGCCTGCGGCGTCAGGTCCGCCATCACAATCTCACCAGCGCGCCGGATCACCCAGTCCGGCACCGTCTCCCGCACTTGCACGCCAGTCAGTTGCCGAATCGTCGGTGCCAGGCTCTCAATGTGCTGCACGTTCAATGTTGAGACAACGTCGATCCCAGCATCCAGCAGTTCGAATACGTCTTCGTAGCGCTTGGCGTGTTTACTGCCTTCGATGTTGGTGTGCGCTAACTCGTCCACCAGCACGACATGCGGCTTACGGGCGAGTATCGCATCGACATCCATCTCTTCAAAAATGGTCGATTTGTATTCCAGCTTGCGGCGTGGAACTGTCTCCAGGCGCGAGGACAATTCCACGATCGGTTTGCGCCCGTGCGTTTCGACTACGCCGATCACCACTTCCTCACCGCGGCTCGCCCTCCGTACGCCTTCACTTAACATGGCGTAGGTCTTTCCCACGCCGGGGGCGTAGCCCAGAAACAACTTGAACACCGCAGGCCGTTGCGCTGTGTCCACTTCCGCCAACCATTGTTCGGGACTCTTAGGCATCGCCGTTATTCTCCACGCCGAGGCGGAAAATGTCGAATCGTTTCACCAAGAGGACGCGGAACCGCAGAGAAACCAGAAAACAAAAATAACAAGAGATTTTCTCCGTGTCGGAGACTGCCCTGAGTGCAGCCAAAGGGTACCTCCGTGGTGAAAGCCTTTCAATCACGTTACAATCGCTGCCGTGAAAGTTCGCTGGCCACAACACCTGTTCCGCTACGCCGCTTGCATCGTAGCCGCCGAACTGGTGGCACAAATCTACCGGCGATTGGTCCACGTGAATCCCACCACGGTGGCGTTGACGTTCCTCTTAATGGTGCTGTGGGTCGCGGCGTATTGGGGATTTCGATTCTCCGTCTTTCTCGCGATACTGGCCACGCTGGCTTTCAATTATTATTTTCTCCCACCCGTCGGAACCTTTACTGTGGCGGACCCGCAGAACTGGGTGGCGTTGTTCGCCTTTCTGGTTACGGCGGGCATCGCCAGCGAACTAGCGGACCGCGCCCGCCGCCAGACCGCCGATGCCGTCCAACGCCGCCGCGATGTGGAACGGCTCTACAGTTTCAGCCAGCGCTTGCTCGCCACCGACAACGTTGCCGAACTGTTGAACGCAATTCCTCTCTATGTGTGCGAGGGATTCGGAGGCAAGTCCGCTGCCATCTATCTGCTTAGTTCGCAGCAGATCTATCGCACCGATCCGCAGGCCACATGGCTTGCCCTGCAGGATCTTCAAATGGTAAGTTCGCGGGGCGAGCCGGTCATTGATGCCCAGCGTGGGATTTCCCTTTCTCCTCTACATCTGGGCACCCGAACGACTGGCGCTGTGGGCATCGCCGGCGTAGCTCTTTCCCGCGCGACTCTTGAGGCTTTGGGCAGCATGATCGCGATCGCCGTCGAGCGCGCCGGAGCCATAGAGAAACTCTCGCAGACTGAGGCGGCTCACCAAAGTGAAAATCTTCGCGCCGTTCTGCTCGATTCTGTGACACACGAGCTACGAACGCCGCTAACCGGCATCAAGGCGGCCGTTACCGGTTTGCTCTCGGACTACAATCTCGACGAGAGCGAGCGTCGCGAATTACTGACTGTCATCAACGAAGAAACCGATCGCCTCGATCACTTAGTTGGGGAAGCCACAGAGATGGCACAGCTCGATGCCCATAAGGTCGAACTCAATATGGCTCCGGTGGATATCGCCACCGTGATCGAGCTTGCGGTGGAACAATCCAGAACGGTTCTCGCCGATCATCCCCTGGAGCTGCGAGTGCCCGCGGCACTACCCAAGGTTAGTGTGGACTCCGAACGCATTGCCGAAGTGCTGAAGCAGTTGCTGGAGAATGCCGCCAAATACTCTCCGCCTAATTCCCCGATTACGATTACCGCCGAGCAAAAGGGAGAGCGCGTCATTACCAGCGTCGCCGATCAAGGATACGGAATCGATGACTTCGAGCAGTCGCTGGTCTTCGACAAGTTTTACCGCGGCCGCGACCAGCGCTACAGCGCGCAAGGCACTGGCATGGGCCTGGCGATTGCCAAAGCCCTGGTCGAAGCACACAACGGGGCAGTGAGCGTCACCAGCCAGCTCGGCCGAGGCTCGGTATTTTCCTTCGACCTGCCCACCGCGTGAACGGTCTTGTCAGTTCTTCAGCTTCGGCCTCTCGCAAGTGTCGACAATCTTGGTGGGATCGATGGCATCACCGTCAACCTGCTCTTCCAGGATCTTCCCATCCTTCCCAATCAGAAAGTTCACCCGGCGCGCGGCTTTGTATTTATCCAGGTAAAGTCCGTATTTGTGGGTAATTTCACCGCCCCAGTCGCTTAGCAGGGGAAACGTCACGCCAATCTGGTCAGCAAAGGCTTTGTTGGCAAAGGCACTATCCATGCTCACACCCAGAACCTGGGTATCTGTGGCGTCCAGCCTCTTTAAATCATGCTGGAGCGCCTGCATCTGTTTGGTTCAACCACCGGTGAAGGCAAAAATAAAAAATGCCACCACTACATTCTTTTTTCCGCGATATTCGCTCAACGAAATCTTCTTTAAGTCGTTACCATCAAAATAATTCAGCGTGAAGTCCGGCGCCATTTGCCCGACCTTGGGCATGGACGATGCCGCGGCCTCCGGGGTTTCGCTCCCCGATGCAATCGGAGCGCCCACTGCCAACACCAACCCGCCCACCACGAGCCACCCTGCCACCCTCCTCGTGAGTCTCTTACGCATCATGATCCTCCTAGACCGCATGATAACTCACCTTCTGCAAAACATTGTCGCTTCCGTCCGCGCAACCTATAAATGACTTATCCGGTATTTGAACATTCGCATTGCCGAAAGTCACCCGAACCAGTAAATTCATTTTTCGGACTCCCATTCGCGTCCCAACGAGCATTCAATGAGCATTGCCACGCTGAACGATATTTTCTTTGCCGCCGCGGAACACAATCTCGACCGCGCCATGCTCTACCGCGAATCGGGCAAGTGGGTACCTATTTCATCGTCGGAGATCGCTCGGAGAGTCGCCGCAACAACCCAAGGGTTGAAGAAGTTGGGCGTTCGCAAGGGCGACCGTATCGCGATTCTCAGCGAGAATCGCCCAGAGTGGACGATCGTCGATTTCGCGATTCTCTTGCTCGGCGCCGTCACCGTTCCCGTTTACGCCACGTTAACTCCCGAACAAACCGCTTACACTCTTCGCGATTCCGGCGCCACCGTCGTCTTCGTTTCGACCGAACTTCAGCTACGCAAAGTGGAGGCTATTCTTGCCCAGACGCAAGTTCAGAAAATTGTGATCATGGATCGTATCCAGATCACTGACGATCTGGCTGCAGCCTGCCTGCTCATGGATCAGTTCAGCGCGCAAGGCCCGCGCGCGCTCGACTCTCAGACCGAGTCTTTCGCTCGTTCCATTCAGTCCGACGACTTGGCCACCATCATCTACACTTCTGGCACGACAGGAACCTCCAAGGGAGCCATGCTTACTCATGGCAACATGGCCTCCAACATCTTGTGCTCGCTGATTGGCTTCGGCATTCAACCCGGCGATAGCAGCGTTTCATTTCTTCCCTTATCGCACGTTACCGCTCGCCACGTAGATTTGACCATGCTCTACCATGGCGTGACTCTCGCCTACTGCCCTTTCATGGAGCATCTTCCCCAGACGCTTTTGGAAGTGCGGCCGACGATCTGCGTCTCTGTGCCGAGGGTCTACGAAAAGATCTATGCCAAGACTGAGATGAGTACCCGCGCTTTACCGAAGTATGCAATTTATCGGTGGGCCCTTTCCGTCGGTCGCGCTAACAAACCGGCAATTCTCGCCGGAAAGACTCCCACTTCAGCAACCTGGAAGCTCGCCAACAAACTCGTATTTTCGAAAATCCGCAAGGGCCTTGGAGACCGTGTCCGAACTTTCATCTCCGGTGGAGCGCCTTTAGGCCGCGAACTCGCCGAGTGGTTCGCCACGGTCGGCATCCGCATTCACGAAGGCTACGGCCTCACCGAAACTTCTCCGGTAATCGCGGTGAACACACCCGTGAATCATCGCATCGGCACGGCCGGAAAGATTCTTCCAAACCTCGAAGTCCGCATCGCCGAAGATGGCGAAATTCTGGTGCGCGGTCCATCCGTCTTCACGGGATATTGGAATCGTCCTGACGAAACCGAGAACGCTTTTCTCGATGGCTGGTTCAAGACCGGCGACATCGGAAACGTTGATGCCGACGGATATCTCTCGGTCACAGACCGGAAGAAAGAACTGATCAAAACCTCCGGCGGAAAGTTTATCGCCCCGCAGCCCATCGAGAATTCTCTGAAGCTCAATCCTTTCGTCGCAACTTCTGCCATCATCGGCGACCGCCGCAAGTTTGCCTTCGCCATCGTCTCTCCGAATTTTGCGATGCTCGAAGACTGGGCGCGGGCTAACGATGTGGCGTTCTCTTCGCGAGTTGAACTAATCGCAAACCCCAAGGTACAAGCGCTCTACGAAGGAATCGTAGAAGAGGTAAACGAGAACCTCGCCCGCTTCGAAAAACTGAAACGTGTCCTGCTCGTAGCCGACGAATTCACCGCCGAAAACGGCGCACTAACTCCGACTATGAAACTACGCCGCCGTGTTATCGAAGACCGCTACCGCAAGCAGATCGACGAGATTTATGCCCAGGCGGAAAGCAGTCCTGTGACTAGAAGGTTGCGGGAAAACTCGTTAAATTGACCCACCACCGTGGAAAGAATTGAGCCACGACCGTGGGAGAACGGCCCTTTTAGGGCCGCGTAAGCCGTTGAAAATCTGTCGGGCTTCAGCCCTCGTGGTGGCTGTTCGTTCCTCCGGACGACTTTTTCGCAGCGTCCTCGGGAACGCTCGCTCGTATAGTTCAGCTGTGGTTTACTAGATGAGGGTTGATTCCTGCGCAAGTTAGGCCGAGGATGACATTATGGCCCCCGCCAGCCGATGGCGTTTCCAATAGGCTCAGCGCTGCTTCTGGATCAGCGCGATGCGACCGAACTATGTCACAGTCATTGCGTAAATCAAGTCGCAGAACAAAATCCATAACCGTGATGAAGAGAGTTTCGTCTTCCCGAATTGTGGGGGAGGGCGAACTCGCCGATCTGATCCGGCAATTCGAGTGGAGAAAAACACCCCTCGGTCCGGTGGAAGCCTGGTCCGACACGCTGGTCACGACGGTTAATTTGCTTCTCGCATCTCGCCATCCCATGTTTCTGTGGTGGAGCTCTGATCTTATCCAGTTCTATAACGACGGTTACCGGCCGAGCATCCGTGCCGACAAACATCCCGTTGCGGTTGGTCAGCGCGGAATCGAATGCTGGCCTGAAATATGGCCCATCATCGGGCCGCAAATCGATGCAGTAATGAGCCGAGGTGAATCCACCTGGAATACTAATCAGCTTGTTCCCATCAATCGAAATGGAAAACTGGAAGAAGTCTACTGGACCTACAGCTATAGTCCGGTTCGAGATAAAGACGGCACGATCCAGGGAACGCTCGTTGTATGCAGCGAAACGACAGAACAAGTCCTCAGTGAACGGCGGCTCCGTAGTCTGCTGGCCATTAACGTGGATCCCGCGCTACAAAGCCAGCTTTCAGAAGAACAATCCGTGCTTCCCATTGCGCAAAGTCTTGTAAAGAAGCTCGAAGACAATTCGTCCGACGTTCCTTTTGCTGCGCTCTATCTCTTGCCGCAAGGCGAGATTGTCCAGGTCGCTCTTACTGAGTCGAAGCGCCCGATGTCTGATCCCGCAAAGTGGCCGCTTCTGACTGTGGCGAGGGCTCAGACTCCATTGCTGTTGAAAGATCTTGGTGAGCGATTTGGGGAGTTGCCCTGCGAGCCTTGGCCCGAACCCATTTCACTCGCATACCTGATTCCCCTTCGAATTTCCGGATTGGTTAATGCCGTTCTGGTTTTAGGCATCAGTCCTTGTTTGCCATTCGATGACAGGTATCAGACTTATTTTCAGCTTGTGGCACACCGCATCGAGAGTCTGCTGCGAAGCGAAAGCCATGCACTGGAAATCGCCCGGGCGGCAAAGCGATTCAGCAGCCTGGCACAAGCAGATCCTTTCGGCATGTTCATCGGCGATCTGAGCGGAAAATTGAAATATGTGAATCCCGCCTTTCTCAGGACTCTCGGCTATTCCGAAGATGAAGTGGATTCCGGAAAGGTGCGCTGGGACAATCTGACTCCGCCAGAATATGCTGCCGCCGATGCCCGTGCAGTCGAACAGCTTCGCACTTCGGGGCGTTGCGATGTTTATGAAAAGGCTTATATCGCAAAGGATGGTCGCAGAATTCCTATCCTGGTGGGCGCATCGATCATCGAGAGTTCGGGAGACGATCTTGAAGTCGCAGCCTACCTCACCGATCTCACGCCGTTAAGAACTGCTCAAGAAGAGTTGCGCAAGGCCAATGAAAACCTGGAGAAGAAAGTCGCGGAGCGCACGGCTGAACTCGAATCTGAGGTGCTCGATCGTAAACGCGCGGAGCTAAGCCTGCGGGAACTCACTGGCCGGTTACTGCGTACCCAGGACGAAGAACGCCGGCATATGGCTCGCGAACTTCACGATCATGCGGGACAGACACTGATAGCCCTGGGATTGAATCTTTTCGAACTGCAGAACGCAGTGAAGGAAAAGAATTCAAGTATTGTAAATCTTGCGGCTCAGGGCCAGCAGCTTTCAGATGAGCTGTCGAGGGAGATCCGCACGCTTTCTTATCTGCTGCATCCACCGTTATTGGACGAAGCAGGCCTAACCTCCGCTCTGAGCTGGTATGTGGACGGCTTCGCACAGCGAAGCAAAATCCAGGTCGATCTGGAACTGCCACAAAATTTAGGTCGACTTCCCAGAGAGTTGGAGCTTGTAATCTTTCGCGTCGTGCAGGAGAGCCTGACGAACGTCCATCGCCATTCCGGCAGCTCATCCGCGAGAATTCACCTCGTCCGCACCGAGAGTTTTGTGCAATTTGAAATCAGCGACCGCGGCAAAGGGATTCCTCCGGAAAAACAACGCCGAATGAGCACAGCAAAAGCCGGCGTGGGAGTGCGCGGCATGGAGGAGAGGGTTCGGCAATTCGAGGGTACTCTTCAGATTGTCTCGAATAGCGAAGGAACGAAGGTTGTTGTGACGCTCCCTCTGAAATCGATGATCTCGGATCGATGACCTCGGATGGAATTCCCGACGGCAAGTAATGTAACCTCGCAAGCGCAATTTCAGCGGTTCGCAAAATAGTCACGCCAGCTCTTGATTGTGTACGCTGGCCGTTCTTTCGTTACAATGCTCGTATGAACGACCAACTCGTGATTGCCGGACGCTCTTTCCGTTCCCGCCTAATCGTCGGCACGGGAAAATACAAATCCTTCCAGGAAACCGCACGCGCCCTCGAAGCCAGCGGAGCCGACATGGTCACGGTCGCCGTCCGCCGCGTGAATCTCGATCGCAGCAAAGAATCTCTGCTCGATTACATCGATTCGAAGAAGTATTTTCTGCTGCCCAACACTGCCGGCTGCTACACCGCCGATGAAGCCATCCGCGCGGCACGTCTTGGGCGTGAGGTCGGCCTTTCCGACTGGGTGAAACTTGAAGTAATCGGCGATCAGGCCACGCTCTATCCGGACGTGCAGGCCACTCTCGAAGCCACGCGGGTGCTGGTGAGCGAAGGCTTCACGGTCCTACCCTACACTTCTGATGACATCGTCTTCGCCAAGCGCCTGATCGATGCGGGAGCCGCAGCCGTGATGCCACTGGGCGCTCCAATCGGCAGCGGCATGGGTATTCAAAATCAAGCGCATATTCGCATTCTGCGCGAGATGATCACCGGCGTCCCTCTTATCGTGGACGCCGGCGTAGGCACCGCATCCGATGCTGCCATTGCCATGGAACTCGGCGCCGACGCCGTGCTCATGAATACCGGCATCGCCAACGCACAAGATCCAGTTCTGATGGCGGAAGCCATGCACCACGGCGTCCTAGCCGGTCGCCAAGCCTATCTCGCAGGCCGCATGCCTAAGAAGCTATACGCGACGGCCAGTTCCCCGCTTGAAGGCGTGGTGCGTTAATCGGATGAACGAGAAGGTGTACAGCAGTTTGACCGAGACACCAAACCGGCCCCCTCTCGTTCTCCGCCCGGTTGAAGACACGGAACTGGTGCTGGAATTCGTTGACTTTGCGCCTCATCGTGTTCACAGAGTCCCGACCTACCACTTCCGCATGTTGCACGCGCAATCCCGCGAGGAGCTCGGCATCATCAACCTTCGCGCCAGTTCAACCCCGCACATCGAACTTTATGCCGGGCACGTAGGGTTCTCTGTACATCCCGCCTATCGCGGACATCGATACGCTTCGCGGTCGCTGCGGCTGCTGATGCCGCTGGCGCGCGATCTTCGGCTCGATCCACTCTGGATCACGTGCGATCCCGACAACTTCGCGTCACGCCGCAGTTGCGAACGCGCGGGTGCAAAGTTTGTTGAGATCCTAGATGTTCCTGAGGACTGCATCATCCATCAGAGCGGGCATCCTCGGAAATGCCGCTACAGATTGGATATAGGAGGCATTGCTTGAATAGACGAGCCCAAGATTCTTTTGGGCCACCGATCAGATTTCGTAGCATACCCTACTAGTAAAAAAAAGGGCGGCCGCGGCCGCCCCTAGACACAGTCAAATTCAATCAGAGCATCTTCACGCTTTCCACATGAATGGAGTCGCCCATCACGTGTCCTGTCACGGCGACATGGTGTCCCTCGTGTCCCTTGAGCGCGTCGGGATTCTCCACCGCCAGAACTTTTTGATCCTTGTCGGTCACGATTACAGGCTTCGCGCCCGCGGCAATGCACTTCTTGGTGCACGCCTCAGCCTTATCGTTGGCGCCCTTGGCACCGCATTTGTCGTCGCTCACCCAGCCGTTTACGGTTGAGCTCTTCCCCATGTCGTCAAACGCCATCGCCGTCAGGGCGAATACAAAACAAATGGCAAGACAAAGTACCAGCACTTTTCTCATGACCGTTTTTCTCCTTAGTGTTTAGACCTTCTTCATTTGGATTTCTCAGCACGGCCCCAAGCCGCAGGTTATGGCAGGAGTCCTAAATCGCACGTCGGCGGCAGCTCAACCCGCCGATTTATTGATTAATGCCCGAACTATACCACAGGGATCGCTGCCTGATGTCAAAGCCAATTTCCGTTTCGGGATTCGGAACGAAGCTCATCTTTACTTTTTCGCCGAGTGATTAGCTGGAACTGGCTCCGGCGGCGCGGGCGGGACGTACACATACTCGCCGGGACGCGCGTAATGCAGTTGTTCGCGCGCTTCTTTCTCGATGAATTTTTCGTCGGTCTTCAGTCCTTGAATCTGTTGGGTATAGAGATCGTTTTCCTTCTGCTGCTGCGCGATCCGCTTCTGCAGCGATTGATACTCCATCCGTTTCTGCTTGTAGACCATCATGCCATTCGCGCCGAACATTACATGCACGAAGAGCAAGCCAGCCAGCACCGCAACTGTGACGGTTGCAACGCGCCGCCGCAAGCCATAGATTCGCCTGCCCAGAGGACGCACAATTTCTACCCAAGATGCGGCCATCGCCTCGGCCTGTGGAACACTTTCCGCCACAACGCGCATACCAGCTCGCGCCGTTGGAAATCGCCGGATATTCGCCAAATCTTTTGCCCGAAAATCCATTACCTGGTGACCCTCGCTGATCGAACCCCAAGTTCCCAGTGAACGTCTCATTGCTCCAAGCGTCAAGCGAAAGTTGCTGCGCGGCCATGTTGGGAACCAATCTAGTTACAAGGTCATTCGGCCTCTACGCAGGAAGCACGATCTTGGTCTAAAATGCTACGCTTTCATCTGTTCATAGCATGGCTGGAAGCCGACGGCCGGGAGCTGATTTCGTATGACGGACAAACGCATCGTTCTAACTACCGCTGGCTCGGAAGAAGAAGCCCGCAAGATCGCAACCCGACTGGTGGAGAGACGCCTTGCCGCTTGCGTCAATATTCTTCCGCAGATCACATCCATTTATAGCTGGCAGGGTAAAGTCGAAGAATCAAGCGAGTGGCTCCTGGTAATCAAGACGATCGCTGCGGCTTTCGCCGAAGTGAGCCATGTAATCAAGGAACTGCACTCCTACGAACTTCCGGAATGCATTTGCTTGACGATTGAAGATGGATCTTCTGCCTATCTGGAGTGGATTGCCGAATCTGTCTCCGCGGAAATTTTTCGGAGTGACCGGTGGGAAGAACTATGAGCCGAAAACTCACAATTAAAATCTTGCTAAATTGCGGCCAGGCCCGTTTCCAGATCTTCGAGAATGTCCTCGACGTTTTCGATGCCTGCTGAGATTCGCACCATGCCATCGGTGATGCCGATTGCCTTGCGTCCCTTTTCGCCGAGGCCTGCGTGCGTCATGGTCGCGGGATGCGAAATCAGGGTCTCCACTCCTCCCAGCGACTCTCCCAGAGAACATACTCGCAATTTCTTCAGCATCCTGTTGGCATTCTTCAGCGATCCTGTCTCAAACGTGATCATCGCTCCGAAGCCGCTCATCTGCCGTTTCGCCAACTCGTGCTGCGGATGATCCGGAAGCCCTGGATAGAACACCTTGCTTATCTTTTTCTGCTTCGCCAGAAATTCTGCGACCACCCGCCCGTTGCGGTCGTGAATCTCCATGCGAGCCGCCAGCGTTTTCACTCCACGCAAAACCAGCCAGCATTCAAACGGCGAGAGAATCGCCCCCACCGCCTTTTGCAGAAATGCTAACTTTTCGGCCTGATCCGGCCGGCTGCACACCACTGCACCGCCGAGGCCGTCGCTGTGTCCGTTTAGAAATTTCGTGGTTGAGTGCACCACCATATCCGCGCCGAATGCCAGCGGCTGCTGAAAGCAGGGAGACATGAACGTGTTATCCACTACGAATTCAGCGTTCTTCCGCCGGCAAATCTTACTGATCGCTTCCAGATCGCTCAAGCTCATCAACGGGTTGGTCGGCGTCTCCACATAAACCATGCGCGTGTTCTTTCGCATCGCGCGCTCTACGTTCTCCGCGTCTGACGTATCCACATAGGTGAACTGCAGCCCAAAATTCGTCATCACCTGGTTGAACAACCGCGGCGTTCCACCGTAAAGGTCATTCCCGCACACTACGTGATCGCCGGATTTCAGCATGGTGACAATCGCGCTGATCGCCGCCATTCCGCTGGCAAATACCGGCGCTGCTACCCCGCCTTCGAGCGATGCCAGATTCTCTTCTAGCCGGTCTCGCGTAGGATTTGATACCCGCGAATACTCGTACCCTTTGTTGTCGCCAATGCCTTGCTGCACGTAGGTGGAAGTCGGATAAATAGGAACGGTAACCGCTCCAGTGAGAGGATCCGGCTCCTGTCCATCGTGTATGGCGCGAGTTGCAAAACCATACTGCCTATTTTTCTTCATGAGTTCGACAAACGTGCCATCTAAACCCCGCCTTCAAAAATCTTCTTCGACAAATATCGCTCTGCCGAATCCGGGATGATCGTCCCCACTCGCTTCCCTGACCCCAGTCGCCGCGCTACGTTCAAAGCCGCGAAGACCACGGCTCCGCCACTCGAGCCCGCCAGTACACCTTCGCGCCCCGCTAGCTGCTTCACCATTTCAAAAGCGTCGTCGTCCGTGACCGCAATCACTTCGTCGCAGACGGCAGGATCAAACGTCTCAGGAACGAAGTTGTTCCCAATCCCTTCCACTTTATGCGGGCCGGGTGCGCCGCCGCCCAGAACCGACCCCTGGGTGGTCACAGCGAACGTCTGTACTCCCGGCACATGCTTCTTCATGTAGCGCGCGACCCCGCTAAAAGTTCCGCACGTGCCACAACCGAGTACTACGGCATCCACCTTCTCGTCCATCTGCTCGAACATCTCCACTGCGGTGGTTTCGTAGTGATAATCGGGATTCGCCATATTCTCGAACTGGCCTGCCATGAAAGCATTCCGGTCACCGGCCACCAACGCTTTCGCGCGCCGGATTGCTCCCTGCATTCCTTCTTCATCGGGCGTGCGCTCAACCTCCGCTCCCAAGGCCCGCATGATGATTACTTTTTCTTGCGAGAAGTTTTCTGGCACAAACAGTTTCACTTTGTATCCGCGATTCACTCCAATCAGGGCCAGCCCGATCCCGGTATTTCCCGCGGTCGCTTCAACAATCGTTCCGCCGGGTGCAAGTTTCCCGTCCTGCTCTGCCCGGCGAATAATCCCAATCGCGGCGCGGTCCTTCACGCTGCCGCCCGGATTCAGATATTCCAACTTGGCGAACACGTCCGCCGAGCCGGACGGAACCAGACGCTTCAATTGCAACATTGGAGTCTCGCCGACCAGTGCGGTAATGTCGTCGGCGACGCGCAGATGAGAGACTTCAGAATTCTTCAGGCGCACGTTTCAGACTAAGGGTTGAGTTTGAAATCGTCAATTGCTCCAGCGTGGACTGGCCGCCCAAAGCATTATTCTAGTCATTTTCACAGGATTGCTCTTCCTGGTTATGTCCATAAATTCAGTGGTGCGCCTCGAAGGGAATTGTAACCTCAACGGTGGTACGCGCGTGCCCAGTGGAATAGATTCATTGTTCGACAGCAGCTATGGCGGCGTTGCCTAGAATTGGATTGCCGCCCAGCAACAGGACCTTTACCACTTTGTGCGCCCAAATTTTACTAAGAAGATTTCGACGACTTCCGAGAATGCTGTAACTGAATATTCTCGAGCTTTCGAAACGCTTCTACTTCGCGCCCGATGCCGCCGGCTGCAAACCTGCGTAGTAGCCGCTCTTGGTTCGCACTTCCAGCTTGCCGTGCCCCTTCGACTTGGCTTCTACGCGGATCGTTCGGAAACCGCCACTCGACCTGGGATTGGTAGGCTGGTAGCCGATCGTGTACTGATTACGAATGTCGTGTGCCACTTGCCGGCTGATCTCATCCACTTCGTCGAGTGTTTTGGGAAAGAATGCCAGCCCTCCTGTGCGTTGCGCAATGATATCCAGTGCCCTCCGGGCACGCTTCGGGTGTTCCTCATCCCCCAGAATTCCAATCGCGTACACGGACGGACCGTTTTCTTCCTGCAACTGCTTCACGGCCTGCTCCAAGGTTTCCCGGCTGGCATTGTCTTCTCCGTCGGTTACCACGAAAAGAACTTTTCTTTCCAGCCTGCCGTTTTTCTTCAGGTGCTCGGCTGAAGCTACAACCGCTTCGTAGAGCGCCGTTCCGCCTTTCGCGTCAATTTTCTCCAGTGCTTCTTTCAACTTCAGCAGGTCGTTCGTGAAATCCTGGTCGAGATAATATTCGTCGTTGAAATTCACCACGAACACTTCGTCTTGAGGATTGCTCGATCGCACGAGGTTCAGTGCTGCCTGGTTCACTTTGGCGCGCTTCTCCCGCATCGAGCCAGAATTGTCGATCACGATCCCCATCGCTACGGGTATATCCTCGTGCCGGAACGAAACAATAGCTTGCTGCTTGCCGTCCTCAAATACCGTGAAGGCATTGCGGTCGAGGTCGGTCACTATGCGCTGCCTGTTGTCGATCACTGTGGCATGCAGCATGACCTCGTCAACGTTCCTGCGGAGGACGAAGGTTCCATTGTCGTCGGAGGTCTGCTGTTGTGGTTTTGTGGCGGGCTCAGTCGGAGCAGGCTTCGACTGCGGGTTTTGCTGCGGAATTGATGCGCTTTGCCCAGCGAAAAGTTGGCTCAGCACCGCGACCGTAGCCCAGGCTCGGATCACCCATTTCAAAAA
>Ga0210391_10001058_pt1 | contig 25963 bp, 14 predicted proteins | sample IncBWC12OmetaG_FD_160573 | JGI IMG/M metagenome (GOLD analysis project Ga0210391, IMG submission 160573) | Forest soil microbial communities from Barre Woods Harvard Forest LTER site, Petersham, Massachusetts, United States - Inc-BW-C-12-O ... | reverse complement strand
GCAGGGTTTTGCTATCTGCAACTTGCGGACACGTCGAGCTTTAGCGCGACAAAACCGTACCGAGAGTTCGAATCTCTCTTCCTCCGCCACGCAGTCTGAACTGCAGAGGATTTCCGCTCACCCTGCGCCGAAATACGCGAATAATGCCCGTATTCCGCAATATTTCATCCTCAAACCGGACTGCAGAGAACGGACTGCCCGTCGGCAAGGGGGGGCCCCTGTCCCGCCTTTTCTCCAGAGGGCACATGCGCTGTCCGGTTTCAATAAGTGCCTCAGGCGAATGCAATGCGATCACAAGCCGAAGATTCGGCCGCAGCGAGTTGACTTTTGCCAGCACCTTAGAAGTGGACAATGCAAACACCCGTTGAGATCCGGTATTGATCCCTGTGGTATTTCTTGCAGAAGACTTGCAAACACCGGCTGCATCAATGGAGTCTGCTCGGGTTCAGTTTCTGTTCTGATCGGGAATGGAGACGGCACTTTCGCCAAATTGGCCTCCGCAACAGGCAGAATGGTATCAACGCTCTGACTACCGGAGACTTCGGCAACCTTTACCCCAAAGGCAAAGGGCAGCCGGAGCGCGGCAATTTCAATAACAGATGATGCCAGCGGAAGCCCTCAGCAGGTGACGCTGACAGGTACGGGGAAATAACGTCACCATCTGCTTTTGTTGGCTTTAAGGCGAGCACAACTTGGAATCAAGCAGAACGAGGGCTGAAACCGGATATTGGCTTTCAGCCTTCTTGCGTGAGGGAAGGTTGCGGCGATCGGTTACGAATACCTTCGACGGTGACGATTGCCCTCCTGTTGGAGCTGTGGCACTTGACATTCGCGAAATTGCGATTAACCTTGGGCAACTCAAGTAACGCTTCACTCTTCCCGGTTCGATTGCCGAGGAATTTTGCCCAATGCGACCAGTAACAACCGGCGTCAAACCGGACAGCTATAACGATGCGACCAATCCGGCCGATCTTCCGGCTGTGGCGCAAGCCGCTCTTCCCGACGCACTTCGTTTGAAGCATTTCAACGACAGATTCCTGGCGGTTCAGCGTCTGCTCGCCAAGATAAAAGTGAGGGCAGTCGCAACACCCGCGCCCCCTGCAATCGCCTTGAACGATGCGGGGTTGAATACGGCGGGCGAGGAATTGATCGACGCCAAGAATGAACTCGCACGGCTGGCTCGATTCGATCCAACTACCGAACTTCCAACTCAAAACCTGATTGACGCGATTCCAGTTGCTGAGCGGCCAGCAGTCCAGAATAAGACTCGCGACTGCCTGAACAGGACTGGACAGCTTAGGGAGATCTACGGGCAGCTCACATCCGATGCAGAGTCCGCCATTCGGAATGTGTATCCGAATGCGCGGCGCGCCATGATCGACAGGATCGGGCAGTATTGTTCCTATTGCGAATTGCCGATCGTGGCCAATCTCGCGATCGAACACATAGTACCGAAGACTTCGTTTCCACTTCTCGCGACACGCTGGTCAAATTTCCTGCTGGCATGCGCCGCCTGCAATTCGAAAAAGGGCAGCTTACCGGAGTACGTTGACGGGCCGGCGGATGAGACTCCGGACCAGGCAGCTATCCGGATGAGGGCCACTTTTCGGGCCCCCTCCGACGCAGACTACCAGGTACAAAACTCCGGCCGAAATACCTTCATGGGCCGTTTCAACCAGGAGTTCATGTATGAATTGCGCTACCTGAATCGAGTAGAGGGCGAAGTCTTGGGAATGTACGGGCTGCCGACGGCCGAAGTCTTCCCGGAATTCCTTGAGGGCCACGCTCAATTTGCACCAGGGCCTTCCGGCACCATTATTTTGACCAGCCAACTGGCGCCCATCCAATGTCCCGCGCCAAACGGTCTGGAAACATTCCTGGGCGGGCCGCCGGCCGCTATTTGGGCACCGGACTTCCCGCCAGAAATGCGGGTCTCCGGTGAAGCCGGAGGATTTGGCCGCTACATCCGGGTCGGCGATCCGGTCGCTGTGAATGACGGGCATACTTTCGCATTCGAGCACAGGGTGGAGTACGGCGTAGACATCAGCCAACCTCCAGCCACTATCACTCGCAACGGTAACCCTCCCACACAGGTTTCCGATCTTGAAGTACCCAGCACGATTCGCAAGTGGGTAGCGGCGCAAACCATGTCGCTCGGTTGGGTGCAGTGGCTTGGACACGAAACGATCCCCATCATTTCGGTTGAAAGGGACCCGAACTCCGGGGTCGTTCCGACACGCTTCCTATTCACACTCACCACTCCCTGCAAGGCGCACATCTCCAACGACGGCTTGCTCTCGCTTTCCTGGGTATGGACGGGACCGGTGGAACTACATCTGCTGCCAAACTCGGCGGAAGATGGAGGTCCCCGCCAACAGGCGACGATCGACATGCTCGACCTGAACGGAGAGCGAAACACGAAGTCATTCGACCGCACGGCTCGAATTTTCGACCGGCGCGTCCACCGCAGGACGTTTGCGATGTTCGCGGCTCTGCACGCAATCAAGAACATTGTGGACGCGGTACGTGGCGGATGCACCGCCGACGAGGTAGAAATGTTGATTGGAACCATCACTGATCTGGCTCGCGGCACTGGGTGCCTGACTATGTGGCATTGGATCGTAAACTCCGTGCTGGAGGGTGACGACAACCGGGATCCGCGAAACGCGCTCATCTCCGCGCTGACTCAGGCGGTTCAAACAAATTAGGAGGAAAGCACAAGGATGCGGCCTGTCTACCGAAACGCGGCGCCGGAGTTCTACTCGCCGATGAATTCGCGATCAAGAAACGTCGCCTACGACTACCACGTTTTCGGCGAGGCGCTGCTGCGGAATATTGGCGAGTACTGCTCTTATTGCGAGGCGGCCCTGTGCGGCAACGCGGCCGTCGAGCACATTGTCAGCAAGTCAACCCAGCCGCAGATGGAAAACAGTTGGGTGAACTTTCTGCTGGCCTGCGTCAACTGCAATTCGGCCAAGGGATCGAAGGTGGGCACTGCAACAGAGCTTGCAAACTATATCTTCCCTTGCGACTGCCGGGTCGATCCCGCTGACGCTTCTGTCGATTCCTATTCCGCATATACCTACAGCCTGGAAAACGGACATGCCGTGGTGAATGTAGATACGGCACGCTCGCCCGAGATTCAAGCGCGCGCGCGCAACACCTTGCGACTGGTGGGGCTTGACCAGCCGTATGCGGACAGCGGGACAGCCAGTAACCGGCGCATCGAGAATCGGACGCTGGCGTGGAATACAGCGCACCAGTTGGCAACGCTCCTGTCCCCGGTGTGTGGGCCCAATGGCATTCTCGACAGTCTGGCGGTCAGTCTACTCAAGCAACAGATCATGGGCACAGCGCTCAGTTTGGGCTTCTGGTCGGTCTGGATAACATTGTTCAGGGACATGCTGACGAGCCAGAATGTCCCGGAACGACCAAGGGAGTTGTTGTTGGATGAGTTATTCTCGCGTCCTTTAGCCGGAACAAACTACGGTCCGTCCAAACCCGCCATCCCGGATGGCTACAGCGGCCTTCCGGTCTAGTCAAGCACCCTTACCGACGCGCAACCCGGAGACAGAAAGGCAAGTCCCATGGAGGTAGCGAAGCTTTCCGACTTACTAGGTCCGGCCAAAGGCGGGACAGGCTTCAACCAGACCAGCCTTGTGAGCGTGCCCACATCCACGGTAAAAGCGCAGATCTTCAGCACGGAAGGCACGGTCACGCTGGTGGGCTCGGGAACAGCCGCGCAGAGCGCTGTAAGCGCAACCAGCGGCGCGATGACGCTGGCTCAGATGGCGACACTAGGATGGATCGATCCGGCTATCGTCCGCCGCCTGCCGGCGATTTCGTTCTCCCATGTCGAATTCGGCATCGACGCGGCAACTCGCATTGCAACCATCACCGCGCCGTGGCCGACTGCGCCTGCTCCCATTCCCTGGCCTCTGCCTTTCGCCACCCTCACCTTAGTATTGCGCGTGCTGGTCAGCGGCACAGGGAAACAAGCTCCACTCTCAGCCGTGGTGAATGCCATGCTTGGAGCAGGCGGAGCCAACGCCGCAGTCGATCTCTCATTCCCCACCGATCACTCGCCGTGGACCCTCACTCTGGCCGAGGGCGCGGCCCCACAGCTCAGCGATCTCGCCGCAGCGTTGCAGCAGCTCACAGGGTTTCCCGCAGGATCACTGCTTCCGCCGGGCCTGCCCGGTGGCTTCGCAATCACCCGCCTCGATAGCGCTTTCGACAGCGCGCATCTCTATTCAACCACTCTCACCATAGGTTCTACGCAACCATGGACCATTGTCGGTCCCCTGGTGCTACAGAGTCTCGCCTTGCAGCTTTCGACGTCGCTCGCGTTTGACGAGTCTGGCGCCTCTACTATCTGGCTGTCCGGCATGGTGACCGGAACCGTCACCCTTTTCAATGCGAAGATCACCGTCACCGCGCCGCTCGACAAAACCGGACGACTTGAGATCGTCTGCTACCCCAGCCTCATCCTCCCCGGAATCGGCCAGCTCGCAGCAGATCTCGCTGGGCTTCTGGGCGTCTCCAGTTTAGGCGACTACTTCCCGCGCGAGTTGATGACGCTCGGAAGCATCCAGGTCGACCGGCTTACCTTTTCTCTGAATCTCAAGGCTTCCACGGCGTCTGCAAAGCTCACCGACGTCTCCGTCCAGCTATCGCTGCCAGATGACGTTGACTGGAAGATTCCCTATCTCTCGGGATTGACCCTTGAAGAACTGCGGCTCTCCATTGACAGCCGGCAGCCGCTGCTTTCAACCCGTCAGACTGGTGGTCGCGCGGAGCTGCTTGCCACAATCGGCGAGGCGCAGGTTGTCATCTCAATCGAACGTCCGCAGGCCGAGAGCATCTGTTCGCTCTCATTGCAGTCGCCCACCACACTGCGACTCGCCGACCTGCTCACGCTGATCAACTTGGATGGCGCAGCATTCAATGCAATGATCCCCGCGCGCCTTTCCATCGTGAGCGATCTGGGACTCTCGACGCTGGATGCCGTCTACGATCTCGATGCCGCGCTGCTTTCCGAGATTGGATTTACGATCGAACTGTCGGACACATGGAAGATCATTCCGGGCAAGCTGGAAATTCCGGCGCTCAGCTTGTCGCTCGACGTTGTGCGCTACCCGCCGGAGAACGGGGTAACACCCGCCAGCCAGGTCCTGGCCACAGCCTCAGCCGAAATCGAGATCGGCGGCGCAGGCTTCTTGTTGCTCGCGACCAATGACCAGCCCAACTCCACCTGGCGTCTTGTCATGGAGCTGCGCAAGAACTCGGCGATTAACCTGACAGACCTGCTTGGATCGCTGCTTCCCGGCGCCAGGCTCTCCGACATTTTTCCCGCGTTCAGCATCAACGCCGCCCATGTGGAACTCATTCCATCCACTCTCGAAATCCACTCCACTCTGCAGACCTCAGTCCAGTGGAAGCCCACATTCGCCGGCCAGCAGGGAAGCGTCGCGAACATAGCCCTGGCCCTCGACGTGGAAGCGCAGAAAAAGGACAACACGCGCCCGTGGAAGTTTTCGGTTGCCGGCGCGTTGAGCATGCCGTCTCTTCCCGTTTTTTCCGTGGCGTGCGTGACCGGCAGCAGTTCCACGGAAACCGTGCTGCTCGGCACCGTTGCTGCTCCCTCGCAGTTCGAACTCGGCAGCGTCACCGGCAAGTTCACCGGCGGCGCGAACTGGAAGGGCGTGAAGCTTCCGCCCGGCTTTGTCCCACCGGAATTGGCGCAAGCCGGCATCTATCTCAACCTCACCACATCGACGCTTATGCTTTTCGGCCGCACCTCCTTCGGCAATGCCGGATTGTTCATCCGCAACACCGCTGCAGCGTCCGCGCCTGCCCTCTATGACTACGCCTTCGTCGTGAACATCGAGAAAGGATTCAAGTTCGAAAACATCGCAACAGGGCTCAAGGCGCTGGATGGTTTCATCAGCATCCAGCAGGCCAGCATCGCTGTCAGTTCCTTCACCTCCACCGACCCGGCGGCCAACCCGTACGCAGTGTTAGCGACGCTCACCGCCGCGGGAGAGAAGCTCGCGCCAGCACTTCCTCCGGCAACCAGCACTCGGCCGGGATTGAACGTGGACGGTACCCTGCAATTCACTGGCACCGGGATTTGGGAGAATCTCAAATGGCTTATCGAGGCGCGCGCCTCGGCAGCCATCTACGTGCACGCGACGGTTGACCCGCAGGCTCCTGCCAACACTGTGTTCCAGGCTGCGCTTGGCGGCTTCGTAATCCTGCAGACCCTCACCTTCGACAAAGTAGCTGTCACGTATGCGCCGAATGCTGCAATCCAGCTGGTCATGGATTGCTCAGGATCGGTGTCGGTGCCCAGCCACGCCAGTGACACGCAGGAGCACGACGCGCTGTTCAAATTTACGGGCAACCTCACCGTCACGCAGACTGGCGCGGTTGCCAACTTCAACGTGGCCGCGGGTGCGACGCTCAGCCGCCCGCTGGGCATCCCCAGCATCGTGATGCACAGCCTTTCCATGCGGGCCGAATGGGCGTTCACCGGCAACTCCCGTTCGCTCACGCTCTATGAATTGCAGGGCAAGTTCACGCTACTCGACGTGGCAGATCTCACCGCCGGCGTTCTTTTCCTCAGCAACCAGCCCCGCGTCGTCAAGCTGACCCTGAACAAGCCGGTGAGCCTCCGCGACGTGCTCTCCACCATCGGTGTGGCTGCCCTCTGCGATTCGCCACTGGTTCCCAAGCTCACCTTCAAAACCGGCGATCTGTACTACGCCAAAACTGCCGTGACGGCGCCGAAGTACGACCAGGGTTTTCATCTGGCGGCAGACGCCGACATATTCTCTGCGACCTTTCACGTAACCGCGGACCTGACGGACAAGAAAGGAATGACTGGAACTGCACTCGCTTCCGCGCCCGTTGAAGTCCTCTTCGTGACTCTCACCGGCCCGGAAGGCACCGGTGGCCCGGGACTTTCCATCACTGTTAATGACATTTCCAAATCGGTCGCTCTGGTTTTTGGATTCGATATCTTCGGCCTGCACTTTCGCCGCGGCAGCCTCCGGTACACCGCAGCCACATCAACTACTCCCGAGCGCTACACCGGCGAGCTAACCCTGCAAGTCAACACACCGCTTGGAAACAACTTCACCGTCGAAGCCGAGTGGAACCAAACCGACGGCTTCAAAATCACCAAATGGCCCATCATTCCGCAGATTCCCAACATCAATCCGACGAAGCTCCTCGAAGCGGCTAAGAGCGGAAATGCCTGCGACGCATTGGGCTCGCTCGGGCTCGGACCGGACATCATTAAGGGCGAGCTGAAAACCAGCATGAGGGTATCTGCGCCTACAGGATCAACTCCTTCTTCGCAAAAGAGCAAACCCGCGGCCATTGTCAGCGTTGACTTCACCTACATCATCTCGATTGCGATCCCTGGAACGTCCGCCGTTGCGCTAAATGCGAACGCCAAACCTCTCACCGTATCCTTCACCATCGAATCGCCTGAAAGCGCGTCTTTCGATGTCCTCGCCGGCATGATCGTCAATGCCATCGGCAGCGTGATCGCCGGCGTCTTTACGGCCATCGTCGACGACCCTGCTGCCATGGGCAGGCTCATCGCGGCCGTCACCGTGCAGAAGCTTACGAATCAGGCCATCTCCTCCCTGATCTGCCGCAATATCGAAAAAGACGCGCTCGAAACTGAGCTGAAGAACCGCACGAACCCCAACCCAGATGAACCAAACGATGGCGACAAAAACGTTAAGAAGGAAGAAGACGGTGTCCGCGACGCCGACAGCGCCAATGGCGCAGCAGCCGCGGCAGCCGCGGCAGATGGTGTCATGGTCGCCGGCGGAATTGCGATTGGATTTTTCGCCAGCCTGCTGAGCGCGCTGCTAAGCGTCTTCGGCATCGAGACCGACGAATCGAGAAAAGCACGCGAACGCAGAGACTACGCCCATGAGTTGCAAAACCGGGCGCGCGACGCCGTGAAGAAAAAACTCGTGGTGACCGGCGGGACGATAACCTACAACGGCGGCGGGAGGCTGAGAGTCAGTTGGAACCCGGTGAAGGACGCAGGCTTCTACACAGCGAGCATTACCGTGAGCGACCCAGGCGGCGGCAACGCGAAGACAATCGCGGTCACGCCTCCGCTGAGTTTTGCCAAGCAGACGGCATACGACATTCAGGACTCGGCCATCAGCCCAGGCCGCCACATCGTTCTCTCCGTACAGGCCAGCATCCAGACCCAGAACCGTTACGATGGCGATCCCGCTTCGTTCGCCTCCGATATTGCCGATTTCGGCCCGCATCAGTTGGCGGTCGAGCAGCAGGGATCAACACTGGTTGCTGTTTGGCGTGGTGGACCGCAACATCCCGACTCCTATGACATTCGCGTAACGGTCGACAAAGGTCCATCGATTACTCAGCCAAACTTTGCTCCGTACGGTTCAGGTTTTCGAACTGTAGTTCCTGCGGCCTCACTTCATGCCGGAACAACATATACCGTCACGGTCCAAGCGAAAAAGGCAGGCGCGGCGACCGATCCCGTCGCTGCAACTCCAATCCTGTATTCGGTGCTTAGTGCTCCCACTGGTTTCGTAGCGCAGCACGCCTCCGGCACCACATCCATCGATGCGGCGTGGTCTCAACCCAGCACTTCCCCCGGAGTCGTCGTTCAGGTCTACAAAACCGATCATTTCAATCTCGTCCTGTCCCAGTCCGTCGTCACAGGAAACTCCGCCACACTCACAAACCCCGCCTTCGTTAAGCCAGCGCAAATGCTAGTCCGAGTTGGCTCACGGGGCGCAGCGGCAGGACAAACTGTCTGGGGAGAGTTCGTCACCATCGTCCTCCACGATCTGGCCAAGCCCGCCGTCAGCGCGGTCACCTGCTCTGAAAGCGATCTCAAGCTGCGGTGGAATGCGGTACCGGACGCAGCATCGTATGAGGTAAAGGCAAGCTCGAGCCCGCTGATCACTCAACCCATCTTCACCGTTCTCCTCGTGCCGCCGCCGGGATCCTCCGATCCCGCCAGCAACTATCCCTGCGCCAGTTGTCCCCTCACAGCCTTCGAGCCCGGGGCGACTGTAACTGTGCAAGTGCGAGCCATCGCCGACGGCTCTCTCGGACCATGGAGCGACCCAACCGCCGTCGCGCAGGTTCACATCCCGGACTTCGCTCCTACCAACTGCGTCATTGAGCAGGTCAATGACGCACTATACGTTTCCTGGCAGGCCGCCGACAGTGGCAGCTACACCTACAGGGTTCGGTTGGAGGACGCCCACAGCCAACCACTTTCCACGGCCGCGCAGATCACTATCGACCAGGCAAAGAGGACTGCTGTGCTGCAAGGACCGACGCTGACGAACGGTGCTACTTTCCGCGCCGGCATCCAAGCGCAGCAGTCGAATCGGCACTCTGCCTGGGTTTCAACACCGCCCATAACTCTGAGCGCCGCAAGCACTGCGCTTCAGTTCGCGCAACGCCAGAAGGCTGCCGGTCTTACTTGTCAGCAAGCGGCACCGCCCCTCATCAAGGCTTTCCCTTCGCAGAGTGCGTCCGACCTCGCCACGCTGTTTCTGAAGGTGTTTCCGGAGACCACTGGCACAGCCCTGTTGTTGCTTTGGGCACTCGAACTCGCCGGAATCAAAAGCAACGATCCCGCAATCCAGACCCCTGGCCTCTTTCCGCAGGCTAACCAGGACACATGGACGCGCGCGCTCAAAACTGTCTATCCGCAAGCGGCCACATCCAGCGCTGCGAAGGCTTTGGCTGCCGCTGGGACAAATCCGATAACCGCCGCAAACCATCTCAGGACCGTTCAGGCCGATCTGACTCCGACTCAGATGGGATGGCTGCTATTGGCCTATCCGCCACTTTCCGATGGCTCAACGTTATCTCTTGTCCACTCTCTGACAGCGTGCTTCGACATGAATGGCGCCGCACAGGCGGCGCGCGATCTCTTCCCTCTTCTTGCTATTGACGACCTCGCCTACTTGCTGCAGACTGTGGTTGGGTTCCCGACAAGGGGCGCGGGCGCGCCTCAAACAATTGTCACCGACGCCACGCAAGTTGCCAAGGCGCTTTTCTTAGCGGGATTCACATTGGCCCAGATCGCGCCAGCACTGGTCAGCGCAAGAGTTTATCCCAACCTCAGTGCAGTGCAACTGGGACAAACACTCGGCGCCAATGGACTGGGCGGCCTCATGCGCCGTCTTGCCATGCGGGCCCTGCTCGAATCTACCGGGAGATACCAGTGGCTTACCGTGCAGACGGCGCTGAACCAGTTGGCGCTTCAGGAAGGCAGTCTCATCGGCCAATGGTTCCTGCAGGAAAGCTCCGGCGCCATCGCAAAAGATGTCATCGACAATCATGACGGCAAACTGATGGAAGGCGCGGTTTTCGCGGATGCGCCCCATCCAGTCATTCCGACAAAGAACAACGCGCTCCACATCCTTCACCTCGACCGCTGCCGCGTATCGTTCGGTAGTTTCGTCGCCGATTTTGGCACCGCGGATTTTTCGCTCGCCTTCCGCATGATGACTGTCGAGCGCAAGTTGACCTTCAACGTGATCGGCAATCGTCTTGATCTTCCTGCTATTCCCGGAGGCCAACCGGCCCGCCGCAGCACCAATGCCTACGTCAGCCTGCGGTTGAACGACCCGAACGGCGGCGAGGGCAAGCTGTTCTTCGAAGTAAGCCAGCCCGGCGCCCAGTACGGCGCTCTTGCCGGAAGCGCTGACGTCGCCGATGGCAAGTGGCACGAAATAGTCGCCGTGCGCCTCGGGGCAACGCTCATGCTGAAGGTAGACGGTGTCTCTGCGGATAAAGCGTCAACAACCGCCACGGAAGGACCGCCCGTTCCCGCGAATATCTTGACCGATGTACCGCTACAACTCGGCGGCGGATTAGTTGACCGGCCCGGCAACCTCGCCGGCGACGCTTATTATCAGGACCTCATGATATTTGTCGCCGGACCCAGCGGACTGCCTGCCAAGTTCGGCGGAGGATGAAGCGGACTGGATCCTTCAGTTATCCCCCAAGCTCGAAGAGTCCTGGCTCAGGTCGGCCTGGCCGAGCGAGCCAATGACTGGCCTGCAAACCTGTCGGGTGGACAGCGCCAAAGGGTTGCATTGGCTCGCGTTCTTGTCCACGACCCCAACCTGCTGCATCTGGATGAGCCTATTGGTTCCGTGGACGCGCTTACACGCATCGAGATGCAACGCCTGATTGAAGACGTCTGGCGTAGCCGCAGTTTCACGGCTCTGCTGGTGACTCCCGACGTTGCCGAAGCCATCAGTCTTGCGGACCGCGTCATTTTTAATTGAGGATGGCCGCGTGGCTCTGGACGAAGCGGTGCGTCCGCTGCGGCCGCGCACGCGTGGCAGCGCACGTTTTGCGGCACTCGAGGAACGCATCCTTGGCTGGTTGCTGCTACGCCGGTAGTTCGGTAGAACGCACTTCAGTAAACCACCGGTAGTAATCGAGGAGCCCTGTGACGCAATGATGCGGCTGCACCTATCTCCATTTATTTGTCTTTCTTGGAGCACTCCCTGCGGATAGATTTTTCGCTTTCGGACTGCGTGGTAGGCACGCAGTCCTGCGAACCCCATCAGGCTGCCTAGGAACCTAACAACGTGACCATTTTTGCCACCGAATCGCCTTACTGATTGCCCAGTTCTGATGTCGGGTTTTCGGGTGAAATTCTCTGGCAGGGTTTTGCTATCTGCAACTTGCGGACACGTCGAGCCTTAGCGCGACAAAACCGTACCGAGAGTTCGAATCTCTCTTCCTCCGCCACACAGTCTGAACTGCAGACAAAGTCCGCCACCCGTTCCCGCAAAATGCGCTAAACATGCCCGTATTCCGCAATATTTCATCCTCAAACCGGACTGCAGAGAACGGACTGCCCGTCGGCAAGGGGGCCCCTGTCCCGCCTTTTCTCCGGAGGGCACATGCGCAGTCCGGTTTCGAGGAGGGCATTAGGCGAATGCAATGCGATCAGAAACCGATGAAGCGGCGAAGTCCGGGGCTTTACTCTTTTGTCCACGAGGCCGTTTTCACCGCAATCGCGTCACTAAAGAGCGGCACCAATTCCTTTCACGGCTCGGCCTACGATTACAACCGCAATACCATCTTCAGCGCCAATGACCCGTTCCTGAAATATTCGCAGATAAGCAATGACCAACCCAACATGGCGCCTAAGCTTTCGTACAACGTATTTGGTGTCACCTTCGGCGATTTTCAGAGTGCCAGGAAAGAAGTGTTAACGGCTTATCGTGATTTTTCGGAGGTGTTCGACCGACTCCATCTGCCTCAGACGGAAGACCGGTTCCCCTCGTATCAGCTCTTACGAAATGTGCTTGCCGCTAATGCTCTGGGATGTTGGTTTTGCGTACTGGTCGAAGCCCGGAGGTCGGATCTGATAGCTGCCTGGTACGAAGTAATGAAATGCGTGAGACCGGTTGAGCTAAGAACCAAACTCAGAATTTCGACTTGGCAGGAAATTGCACTGGCCGCGCCGGCTAAGCTTCGAGCTTTCTTGGCGGCGAAAGACGGAATCAGCGACTAAGGGAAGCCCAATTTATCGGCAAACCGAGAGGTAAACGGGAACGGAGCTGCTCGACTGCAACGTCTGGAAAATTGACAAGCGCAAATGAACCGAGTGGGCTTCCTAAGTTTGAAATTGATTTTCATTTTTTCCTATAACTTGCGTGAGCGCTATTTCCCCTAATTGTTTGCCGCCCACGGCGCTGTAACTCTCCCCCCAGCTGGCGTCACACAACGGCATATGACCTCTTCCCCAACATCCGCAAGCACCATTTCCAGTTTCAAAATTCCGCTTTGAGACTCTGCAAGGTCACCGTATTATTGGGGCGCGAACAAAACGCTAGGCATGAACCAGCCATTGCCTCTATGACGTGTAGGAAGCTTACGAGTTTGTTTCGAGCCTCACTGGTACGCTCATCCTGCATTGCGCTTTCCGCTCTTGCAACAATAGTATGGGCTTCCGACGTTATCGAGGGAATGAAGCCATTTGACAATCGGATTGAAGGAACGGCTGTCGAGTTGCATGGCGATGAAGATGTCACTCTCTTGGGCATCCACAGAAGTTTCGAACACTTTCCAAAGAACAGCACCTTGCAGGTCCAATTCTATCTGCCCAGTACGGCGGGACCTTCAGCAAAGGTCTTCGTAGAAGCACGCGAGATTGTAGATACCAAGCATTACCTAATGCAGTCCAAGCGCACTCGTTGGGACGCAGGCAGTTGGAATATTTTCACTCCTTGGCCCACCAAGGATGTCATCGACCCATTGGGTCTAGATCCCACCAACATAGCTGTCCTTGCCGGCTACCGCGATGGGAATCATCCTACAGTTTACCTCCCGGTGGACGTTACGCCGCAGTCCTCGCAACCAACCGAGCGACCTTATACGTTTCACTTTGAGACCGCCTGGGACTTGCACTCTCTTGACAAGTCCATAACAGGGCCTTCGGGGCAGACGACGATTTTGAAGACGGATGAATGTAAGATATCGCCGACTTGCGTCATCTATTCAGCTGCTAGTTCCCAAGCCTTTGAGGTCGACATGTCAGGTTTTAGTGAAGGTATCTATAGCGTCCATTTAGTAGGGCACATTCCGGGAAATTCCCTCAAACCCGATTTATTGGTACGCATCTATCATCGCCCAAAGTAAGAGGAGCAACGTGACAAATCCTAAAGGGCGAATCCGGACCTGGGTCAAATGGACAATCGTTGCCGTTTGGGCGTGTACAGGGATAGCTGTCTTGGTTCTTTGTCATGTTTATCCCTCGACGTGGGCGAACGCCTCATTGCACGTACAAGAGATCTCATTCACCACCAATTCCCCCACAGTATTCAGCCCAGCGAACCAAGACCAGTTTGTGGTTTCCGGGGTCTCCAGCGTCAGCCTACAAGCAACTAGTCTAAAACAGGATGCAGCGGCTCAATACGATATTGAGAATAATGAACTTGAACTCTACGGGGATGCGTCCGCATCATGCACTTTCTACAATGTGCGTACCAGCCCGATCCAACTTCTTGGCACTTCTGGGTTAACGCTGCTCTGGCGCAAGAATGCTGGTGAATCATCCTTTGCAATGAGGTCTCATGGCCCGCTTAGAGGTAATGTGACGGCTCAGCCCAGCCCGACAAACAAGTCAGGCTTTGTTTGCACCCGAATACGTGCCAAGGACGGACATACGGGTACCGTAGAGGCGGAGTTCGCTCAGCAAGATTCGATTGATTTTGTGACCGCAAATGACGCACAGCTTGATTTTCGAGGCACACGTGATTCTGATCTTATGGACACTCAACTTGCGATACTGGGTGATGTCCGCTTTTCGCATGTTGAGGTCAAGCAAGCTCAAGACGAGAGGCCGGAACAGCTTCCTGGAGAAAAGACGGTCCTGCTGCCTCCGTTGAAGGGACAGAGTAATGAGATTTTGTTCGAGGATGTAAACAAACACGTAAAAGTGAATGACGCGGATCTCCTAATCGTTCGACCTGACAAATACTTTTATATACGAAAGTTTAGTGTGAATGACGGCATCCAGCTGAGCCTTCATGGGATGGTGAAAGATGTCTTGGTGGGTGCCGGGCCCAGAGACTTGAAGAGCCAGATGCCGTCATTGTTCGAGGAATGGGATGCTAGGAAACGCGCCCTTACTATCATCCCTGGGATAGTCACATCCGCTTTAGGACTGCTTGTAATGCTGGGGATATTGCCGGATCGTGAAAAGAACTAAAATCTCGCTCTTCGCAGGCGCAGCCCGGCTTGCCCCTTTAGTCCTGTCTTGCTGTCTTGCGTCAGGGCAATCTTCCATCGAAAGTATCGATACTCAGCGAATGGACGTAGTCAAGTTGCGCTCCCAATCGGATTCGTCCGCCGAAACGGCGTCGGGTGTGTATGTGGGCAAAGACGAGCAGAATGCGTACTTTGTTACTGCATTTCATCCGCTGAGAAAACACACTGGAGCCGATGATCATTATGATCTCGTCCAAACCGTCGAACTGCAGTTTTACGCCAGGCCGGTTGGAACAAGAGCGTTGGTTCTCGACCATTACGATCCTTTATTTGATTTGGCGGTCGTTTACATTCCCGTCGACAAGTTGCCCAACGAAATGGCTTTTATGCCTCGTACCGAAGCCAGCGCCGAGCTTCCGATCCATCTCATTGGCCATCCGCCTGCCGGCGACTGGACGACTTGGACAGGCAGAATTCAGAATGAACTGAACGTTGGCGGCAACAGCAATTTCTTCAGCACTGGTTCCGACTCCTCTTTGACGAAAGGATTCTCTGGCGCTCCAGTGCTTGACTCCAATGGAAGTTTCGTGGGTATCCATCTGTCGAGCGCCAATAGCTACGCAAGAAATTTGAAGAGCGATGCCATTGTGAAGTTACTGAAGGAATGGCGAGTACCGATGACAAATCTTGCGGGTTCAGGCGCCGGCCTGGTCGGCACGTGGCGCGGTCCGAACGGGAAACCGTTTTTCGTTCACGGCTATGACGCCGTCGCAATTCCAGATCGGCCTGGTCTCGATCTCCCAGACGGCTCGTCGTGGACGCTCGAGGCTTGGGTCTACCCCACCGAAAACCCGCGAGGAAGGCACGTTGTGGGTAAGCGAGACAGCTGCAAAGGTGGCGATGGTTTCTACCAGATCGGCATGGACGACAGCGGCCCTAGGACCGGATTGAGCATCAACGCACAATTCACGCCCCTTAATACCTGGACACACGTGGCGATCGTGGCGAATCGCGAAGGATGGATATCCTATGCCAATGGTACGGTGGTGAAAACTGTTTCTTCTCCGGGGTGGAAAATACAGAACTCCGGACGATTTCTGATAGGGGGTTCCGGAACTTGCGGCATATTTATCGGTGCAATCGATCTAGTTTCCATGTATTCAAGGACACTCGCGGAGGCAGAGATACGCGCAGCCTATATCTCGCAACGCTCTGAAATATTGCGAAATCGGATCGAACACTGACGTTAAGAACTCGGTGATGAAGCCTTACACCTCCATTAGGGGGCAATCACAGTTTTATCCCTAGAGTCAAAATCTAGTCTTGTTTGCATTTGGATGAACCCAACAACGGGCAGAAAGTGCCATCATTGTACGAGAAAACGGAAACGGAGAAGCGTATTCTCATTGTTATCCCAGCGTTAGTCACGCTTATTTGGCGCCTCCTAGAAAAAAATGGGGGGGGATTGCCGGATGACCAGAATTAACAATCCCCTCCCCATAGGGGCAGCCCTGCTCTGGTCTTTTCTTTCGGTTTGCAGTCTCGCGGCGGGCCAATCTTCCATCGAAAATCTTGATACCCAGCGAATGGACGTTGTAAAGCTGCGCTCGCGCCCATCAGACCGAGCGGCCGAAACCGCGGCAGGAATATATGTCGGCAGGGATCAACAGAATGCGTTCTTTATCACGGCACTTCATCCGTTACGCAAGCTCGCCGGACTAAGCGATCCCTCCGACCCCCTCGAAAATGTCGAACTGCAATTCTATTCGAGGGCGACATTGGTCCCTGCAAAGGTGTTCGATCACTATGACGCGGATATCGATTTGGCGGTCGTTTATGTACCTGCAGTCGATCTACCGCCGGGAACCATCACCATTCCCGCGAAGGACCCCAGCCCTCTGCTCTCAATTCACATTATCGGTCATCCGCCTAGTGGAGACTGGAGCATGTGGCCGGGAACAATTCAGAGCGAGACTGGTGTGAAGAACGACGAGCGGTTTTTCAGCACAGGCACCGATGAGTCTCTAGTCAAGGGGTTTTCTGGTGGACCGGTTCTCGATTCCGAGGGCAACTTTATTGGCATGCATCAAGGAACTGAATCGAAGGTTGCAAAGAACCTTAAGAGCGGATCGATCATGGCCAAGCTCAGGCTCTGGCATGTTCCTATGAACAACCTTGCGAGTTCGGGTATCGACGTTGACAAGCAGGACAAGTACGGCTACGGCGCGTGGAGTCTTGGGGCGCCCATGCCGACTGCTCGAATGGGAGCTTTCACCGGCACAATCGGCAACAAGATATACGTGATCGGTGGAGAAAATAACAATACAGTGCTATCCGTCAACGAAATATACGACACCACAACAGATAATTGGACAACGGGCTCCCCCATGCCGACAGCGCGTTGGCTCGGCGCATCCGCGGTCGTTAACAATATTCTGTATGCGATGGGCGGCGGATTGAATGAAGGAGGAACAAACGTTGTAGAAGCATACAATCCCAAGAACAACACGTGGTCCTCAAAGCGAGCGATGCCACCTATGGGCGGCAACATTTATGCAGTCGTCCAAAGAAACATCATTTACGTCATCGGAGGGTACAGCAACGGCACAAGTCTGGGGGCCGTATGGGCCTACAATCCGGCGACGGACACCTGGGTAGAAAAGGCTCCTCTCAATGTAGCTAAGCGCTTAGCAGCTGTGGGATTGCTGGGGGCGACTATCATTGCTGCAGGCGGTTTGGCAAACCGGGGCGTGACAGATGATAACGAAGGTTACGACCCCACAACAAACCAGTGGAAGACACTGGCTTTAATGCCAAGAGGTCGCCAAGGTGGCTGCTTTGACGCGTCGATGGGAATCCTTTATTTTGCCGGGGGCCATGCCGATGGAGAGGCGTTGCGAGTGACCAATGTTGTGGAAGCGTACAGTGCGAAGTCGAACTCATGGATGACCGGTCTTGCTTCGATGCCGGACGCAGTCGCAAATCCGGGTTCAGCTGAAGTTGCGGGTCGCCTCTACTGTTTTGGTGGCTCGGACGTTAGCACTCCCTTTCAGGGGCGAATGTTCAATTCTGTGCAAATCTACAAGCCGACGTTCCGCCAAGAAGAACCAACCAATCAAACGACCGCGACCGGTTCGGAGTGTGCCTCTTTCGACGCTTCGCAAGGAGATGAATCCGCCCTAGCGCTTCTAGGCGAAAAAGCATTCTCCCAGAAGAAGTATGAATGCGTGATCGCGTACTTGGAGCAAGCAAGGCGGGTGCAGTCGACCAAAGTCTGGGAGCGCGATTATCCTTATCTCGCTGCAGCCTATTTGCTCGCCCGTAAAGACAAGACTAGGTTTGAGGATGCGCTCCAAGAAATGCTAGGAGAGATGCGATTAAACCACTCGTTTCTTCATCACGGGCCAGCGATCGGGATGGTACTTCAAAATCTAAGCGATGTTCGTCACTATATTGACGCACAAAGCCAGACGTACATAGACAAAGTTGTAATTCCGTCCGCCGTGCAGATCAAAGGAAACTTGGGCAGCTAGTTTTTCTGAATGGTCGGGAAGCATCTGGATAGATCGATGCACAGAATCAACATCTCGCTTCTGATGAGTGCAATGCTGTTTTGTTCGTTTTCTCTTAGAGGGCAATCCGTGGAAAACCTGGACACACAACGTATAAACGTTGTGAAGCTGAGGCGGAAGCGGGACGCCTCCAGCGAGACAGCGGCTGGAGTCTATGTCGGTAAAGATCAGAAAAACGCATTTTTTGTGACAGCATTTCATTTTGTGCAGGACGAAAAAGACACTGGCGGCGTCGTCGAAAATGTCGAACTGCAATTCTATTCGGGGACGACATGGGTCGCTGCGAACGTGTTCAGTCGCTATGACGGGAGTATGGATTTGGCGGTCGTTTATGTTCCTGCCGTCGATCTGCCGGCGGGAATTATCCCCATCCCCGCGAATGATCCCAGAGTTCTGCTCTCAATTCATATTATCGGCCATCCGCCCAGCGGAGATTGGAACATGTGGGCAGGAACGATTGAGAGCGAAACAGGCCTGCAAAACGACGAGCGCTTTTTCAGTACAAACACCGACGACTCGTTAACCAAAGGGTTCTCTGGCGGAGCGGTTCTCGATCCTCAGGGGAATTTTATTGGCATGCATCAAGCAACCGAATCCAAGGTTGGCAAAAATCTTAAGAGCGGAGCAATCGTGGCTAAGCTGAGACTCTGGAACGTTCCGACGAACAATATCTCTGGCGCAAATACAGTTACGAGCTCGAACGATAATTGCTCGTCCGCTACTGCCGAAGCTTTGGAACTTTCGCTGAAAGCTCACTTGCTGGACCGGGTGACGCAGAACCTGGGCTGCAGGCCCGAAAATAAGAGTGATGAACAGGTCCATCTCATCGTGGCTGACATGTTCGACGACTCGAGTTTTCCGAAGTCTCGAGACTTTCTTGAAGGACTATGGACGACTCCGTTGATCGCGTCTTTGGATCTGTGCCTGCTTTCTCATCACGCCATCTACTCTGCAAACTTTGATGGTCTTGCTTGGATAATTTCCCGAACCCCCAAGAACAACATACAAAGTTGTGACCGATTTGATACTGATCTAGTTTCCGCACTTTTTCTAGTAGGTAAGGACCGCGTACCGACGATCGTTTCGCAGTTAAAGAACGCTGGTCTTTCGTTGGATCATGATCAATATTCCCTATTTCGCGAAGCCTACGAGGCATATATAGAGAACGCATATCCTGGTTTCAAGTGGGTGAGCGATTCGCTTGCGCCTCCGACGCTCGAAGCTTTCCGTGAAGCTAAGGTGAGAGCCGAAGCGCATTTCGCTTCTACCAGTCCCCTTTTTACTCAATCGAGTCGCTCATCTGAGAAGGCCAAGGATGAAGTCCAGAAGCGAATTGCGGAATATTGTCCCGATAATATGAGTTATTGCTCAGATCTTGTGAAGACGAATCCGCCAGTTGAACGGGTTGAACCCGCGAGAAACCGTCCGCCGGTACAAGGGGAATTTGTTGATCGCGAGACAGGTCTTATGTGGACAGCCAAAGCGAGCGACAACGCGATGGATTGGGCGAAGGCGGGCGAGTTTTGTGTGGGCCTACGTCAAGCTGGATATCACGATTGGCGATTGCCGCAGCTAGAGGAGCTCCTAAGACTCTACGACACATCAGCGGCGATGGTTTCTGGCTGCAAAGGTCACGATGGTCAATCGTATACATTTCACATTAAGAAAGGAATCGATCCGGTTTGCGGGGACGTGTGGAGTGGCAAGAAGAGCGCACGAAAACTGAGCCTGGGAGGGTACACCTTCGACTATGCCTGGCTCTTCAACTTTGCGGAGGGCGGGCCGACGGAAAATCCCACCTGGTGGCTCGGTACTGCTGACATCTATCATCATCATGTATTGTGTGTTCGCGGAAGTTCCCGTTAGATTGGTATTGTGACAGTGTGACCAATCTTGCTGACTGAGCACCTAGATGTCTAGGTGTCTAAGACGAATCATAATAGAAGAGCTGCCGTTGATTTGCCGTTCAGCACGCTACAAACGCTGCGACGAATATCGCTGTGCTCTCACACTCTGAACAGGCAGGTCACTATGTCCACGAATATAATCAGCATTTCCCTTGTGATAGCTGCGATTTTGTCTCTGGCGTGCTCTACGGCAGGGCAGTCTCAAATAGAGAGTCTTGACACTCAGCGAATGGACGTTGTGAAGCTCCGCTCACACCCATCGGATCGAAGCGGATGAAACTGAGGCAGGGATCTATGTCGGCAAGGATCGGCAAAACGCATTCTTCATCACGGCCCTTCATCCATTGCGGAAACTATCTGGGCTTAGCGACCCTGTCGAGCCTGTCGAGAATGTTGAACTGCAGTTCTCGACGGGACCGACCACTTTAACTGCAAAGGTATTGGAACTCTTTGACTACGACCTGGACTTGGCCGTCGTTTACGTTGCAGTAGTTGATTTGCCCCCGCAAACGTTGTCCCAATGTCGCTCAAGGACGCCAGTGCGGAGCTGCCTACCAGTTGCTCTTATGGCTAATAACAAAGGACAAGAAGCCAGAACCGCCATCCGATATCGTTCACCTCATTATTGCTCAGGGTGTGGACGTGAATGCAGCGGACGACGAAGGAGAAACGGCATTGCTCTGGGCCGCTGAATACTGTTTCACGTCCGACGTGACAGAGATCCTAAAGGCAAATGGATTGGATAAGAACCGCAGAATTCTGTCAGGTCCTACCAGGGGTTGGACAGCTCTCGACTTTGCTGATACCTGCCACGACTCTAATATGGTTAGCGTTCTCACGCATGCTGGCGTAAAGCGTGGAGGCAACTAACCGATGGAGTTCCTCACCGACCCACGAAGGATCGAGGCGTAAGTGCCGACGCCTACTCTAAGTTTGTGGTGGGAACGTGCCAAGCCCTCAGCGCAGCTAGGATCGCTCCGCTCTTAAGATTTCAGGTATAACTCTTGCCACTTGCCAGATGCATGCCAATAATGTCTCCTTGAGAATCGAACACCGGCCCTCCAGAAAATCCGTCCGTTAAAGACGGGTCCGTGCCAGTGCTGAACAATTGGCCCTTGCCACTCACCGCGAGAGGGAAAAGTATTGAGCAGGCTGTCAGCGAGCAGTGATGCTGAGTCGGGAAAGTTTGCGCTTAGGAACCTGGAGGACTGGCGTTCCCGAATGGCTGAGTGTCAGAGTATGCTAAAGTCTCAAGCGGATTTTGTTCTCTGCCGCTCACTCAAACTCGACCGAAAAGAGGGTCGGACTAAGATGAGAAGCAGCATTCTCGGAAGGTCCGCATGGAAAGTTCAACGGTCAGGGTCCGACCCCTGCGCTTCGCATTTCTGGCCGACCCAAGAGACAAGAGAAGTCTCTTGCAGATATTTGAATTAAACTCCTCCCTCTGGGGTGGAGTGTTCAACTTCATTATTCCTCTCCTCAAGCGGGTCCCCAAAAGATATCGCGAACAACATTTCAGGACAATTCCAGCAAATCAGATGCTCAACGGATTGGTTGAGGCATTCCAGCCGGATTTTATAGTCGAGATGAAAGTCGGCTCTGCGGCCTCCTACGGTATTGAGTTTGACTCTACGCGAACTATTCAGTTTGATGATCAGACTGGGCGCGACGAACGCGGGAGATGCAAACTTGGCACAGACCTCCGCAGTGTCTGTGAAGACCTATACGATAAGTCATTCCGCTTCGTCCAGCGTCACCCACCTGAAGTCATAATCCCATCAAGTAGTGATCCGCATTACACGCTTCTCTTCGCGGCGGCATTTGGCTATTTGCCCAAAGTCGGAGCGCTATCAGACGTTGCAGACGTTTATTTAGCCGCGCTCGATGGAAAGAGAAAAGAAATCGACCCTGTTGATTTTCCGTCTCTCTATGAGCAGAAGTGCCTATACCCGCTTCGTTTGACTGCAAATGAACTCGATACCAAGAGAAATAGTTGGTCGATAGACTCGAAGCTCTTCTACATGGACGAACGGTCGTCATTTGACCTCATCGAGTTCTGGAATCTGCGGGCGCTCGGATGGGATATTGCTCCTCTTCCTGCGAAACTGTCCCCGAGATTGATTGGCTACTGCAATCAATTCATAAAATCGGTCTACAGGCCCTATCCCCCACCTTCGAAAGCGTTTCACCATGCAACAGTGCTTTGCGGTAAGTCACGGTATGCCAAGGCGCTAGAATTCATCTCAAAATTGACCTGGCCGCCGCCGCAGTTTGCGGCCGTAGATAATCGAGTGCCGCGCCTCTGGGAGGAGTGGGGCAGAAGTGCAGACCATGCCGAAGCACAGACGATAACGCATTCAACAAAAAGCGTCGATGCTCATGTTATTGGAGAAGGTCTTCATCTGAGGGCCGAACTACCCGAGTTCTTGCAGGATGATCGGTTCTGCTCGCAATCAACAGCATGCGCGAACGTACTTGGGACCGTATCTGGGGGAACTCCGGTTATCCCGTGGAAGAGCAACGTTGCTGCGAGTCTTACCCACAATTTTGGCGAAAAGAGAACGTGGATTTCCCGTGAGGGCATTGTGGCCTTTGTTGGGAATGTGTCCGTCTTTAACTACCTTAGGGTTCCGAGTCCTATTAACATTTTTTCTGCGCTCGCGGAATCTGTTGGCTACAAGCTATCGCTGTCGCCTGCCGGAAGGACCTGCGAACAAATCATTGCTGCGCTCGGGGGTCTAAAGATGATCGGCATTGCGACACGCTCGCCGGATCTGCTCCGCTTCATTGACCGACTGGCTCACTAGAGACGCCATAGCGTCACTCCTTTCGACTTTGCGACAACAAAGTTCGGCACGCCGCCTTGCGAAGCAAGTCCTGCCTCGTCAGAGTTATGTGTACAAGGCTAGGGGATCGGCAGTCATCGTCGTCTGTCCAACTTCAATGAGATACCCATCCGGGTCTCGCATGTAACACCGCAATTCCGTCGCATGGACTTTAGGCTCCGTGATGAATTTCGCGCCGCGCGAAACCCAAAGATCGTAGTAGCGCCTGATGTCCGTCACGCGAAGGTTTAGAAAAATGCTCAGAACGTTTGGATCGCGGGGTGGCGATGCGACGACTTCAGGCTTGTCGTCGGTCGGACCGCCTCCGCCGTTGATAGTCAGCCAAACATTGCCGAGGCGCAGAAACGTCGGTTCGCCCTCGCGCAGCACTGTGGCGCCGAGGACATCGCGATAAAATGCCACTGAGTTCTGTACGTCTCTAACGATAAGGGTATTCGTTACCACAAGCTTCAGTTCAGCACTGTGATCCGATCGGGACATTCTGACCACCTCTTCTTCGAGCGGAAACCCTCGAAGCGTTTTCGATGACTTATGGCGTGCAGTTCGGGGGGCGGACGCATCGTGGTGCCCTTAAGTCAGCACGACGATCTTTCCACCCGCTTTATTTTCTTCCATGCATCGATGTGCCTCGACGATCTCCTCAAGACGGAAAACTTTGCCGATCTGGACACGCAGTGTATTCGCAGCGATCTGTTCAACCAGATCCTCAAGAGGCGTCCGCATGAAATCTTCCGATTCGCCGGCATAGGTGGTCAGGCTGACTGCAGTCGGTATCGACTCCATGGGAGCGAAATTATCGAAGGACCATTTGTTGCCGACAATCCCAGTCATGCACACGATGCCGTGCTGTTTGGCGCATCGAAGCGAATCTTTCAGTGTTGTCGTACCAACCAGTTCGAGCACCTTGTCGACACCGTTTCCACAGACTTCCATGACCTGTTCAGCGATTGAGCCGGTATCGATGAACACCTGATCGACACCGCTTGTGCGCAGCAGGTTTTCGCGGTCCGGGTTTCGAGTGGTCGCCGCGACAAAGGCACCGTGCTTCTTCCCGATGGCAGCAGCCGCCAACCCAACGGAAGTTGTGCCACCGCGTATCAACAGACGTTCACCTTTTTCGAGGCGCAGCGACTTGAACAGAGAACCCCACGCCGTTTGCAGCATCTCGGGGATGGCTCCGAGCGTTTCCCACCGAAGTTCAGTCTTGATAACTTGGGCCTGTTGCGCAGGCACGCAGGTGTATTCTGCGTAGCCGCCGTCAAATTGCCTACCCAGTCCGCCCATCGCCGTCGCGACGATATCGCCCTTGCGAAACTCGCCTCCGGGCGCTGTCTCAACCACACCGACCGCTTCGATGCCTAGAACTCGCGGGAACTTCACGTCGGGAGAATGGCCCTGCCGCGTGAACATCTCGGAGCGGTTGAGCCCGAATGCCTTTACGCGAATCAAAACTTCGCCGCTCTTCGGTGTGGGGATCGGGAGACTCTCAATCTTGAGAACGTCGGGACCACCTGCTTCACGAATCACAGCCGCTTTCATCGTGGCCATCGTTCGCCCTCTTAGTCCTTATGCGCGCTCCGGGTTGGTTGTGGAAAAGCAATAGCGCGCGATCTTCCAGACTCCGTCGATTTTCTGAAACAGAAAGAGCTCCTGATTGGCCTCCGGACCTCCCGCATCCGTCGCGAGTACTTTGACTGTGCCGGCTGAAGTTGTGCGTGCGAATACCCAATTCGGGGCCATCTCCACAACTTCGGCTACGTTGAACTTGACCGTTAGCTTGATGGTTCTGAACACCGCGTCATAGGCCCTGCGAACCTCTTCCGCACCGACACTGGAAGGGCTGTTCTGCGGCATAAATACTCCGTCGGGTGCATAGAGCTTCATTACTGCACCGGTATCGGATTGATTCAACGCGTCCTGATACTTGGCGAGTACTGCGGCAACTGCTTTCTCGTTTGCATTCATGATATCGGTCCTTGGCTTTTGACGGCGTTTTCAACCGCAGTGTAGGCGGACCCCGCCGGCCTGACTAGCAGGTGAACCAGCAAATGTATTTTCCGAATTTGGGATAATCTTTACGGAACCGCGAGTCCGGGAGGTCGTACTATGTTCGGTGAAATCCTTCGGATTCAGCGTAAATGACTTTGGGAGGTCTGCCGGAGCGGGAGAATCGTGATGACGGACCTGAATTCCCTCATGATTTTCGCCAAAGTAGTTGAAGCGAAAAGCTTTTCGGAAGCCGCGCGTCTCTTGAAAATGCCGACCTCAACCGTCAGCCGTCGCGTTGCCGACCTTGAGGACGAACTCGGCGTGCGCTTGCTCGAACGCTCGACGCGCAGCTTGCGGCTGACTGATGTTGGGTCCGAAGTTCTCGAACACGCTCGCCATACCGTCGAACTCAACGAAGCGGTCGACAACGTCGCTTCAAACCATCTGTCAAACGTCTCAGGCGAACTGCGACTTTCCGCGCCACCCAGCATCTCCGACTCGTTGCTTGCACCGCTGATCGGCTCATTCCAGGCGTCATATCCGAAGGTCCGGGTACAAGTCTTCATCACGGACCGGATCGTCGATCAAATCACCGAAGGCGTCGATCTGGCGTTCAAGGTCGGAGAACAACTCAAAGATTCGGCGCTCGTCGCGCGCAGAATCCTCACCTACCGTCACCAACTCGTAGCAAGCCCGAGCTATATGTCAAAGTGCAAGCGGCCTCAAAAACCTCAAGACTTGCTGGAACATCGGCTACTGGCTTTCTCGTTTTGGACGCCGACAAAGACATGGAGCTTCGTTCATACAAACGGGAGGAAAAAGGAAACGCTGACGTTTCAACCTTTCCTTGCGATGAACGACTATGCTGGCCTTGCGACTGCAT
>Ga0210391_10001057_pt1 | contig 25983 bp, 20 predicted proteins | sample IncBWC12OmetaG_FD_160573 | JGI IMG/M metagenome (GOLD analysis project Ga0210391, IMG submission 160573) | Forest soil microbial communities from Barre Woods Harvard Forest LTER site, Petersham, Massachusetts, United States - Inc-BW-C-12-O ... | reverse complement strand
TGTTGGCGAACAACACACCCGTGGAGTGGCCTGCGCGGAAGGTCACAAAGAAGGGAATGCTTTTGTAAATCGGGTCGGTCGATTCCTGGAAACGGTACGCATCGGTGTTCCAAAGACTGAAGGCCTGGTCGCGGCGGTCGAGCGGGCCTGTCTTGTCTCCCAAGCCAAAGTAATGCTCGTCAGCGGGCATGGTTTTATAGACGCGGAAGGAACCTCCTTCGAACTGCGGAGGCCGCGCGTCTTCGTTTAGCACGTTGCCGCCGAGATCGAGGATCTTGATGCGCAGCGTTTTGCGATTGACTACCACGCGAAGAACGCTGGTGCGAAAGCCTGCTGAGCCGGCCGTTATTTCCGGCTTGACAGTGGTGGATTTGATTCTTACTTCGGGCAGAACCGCCCAGGATGCATCTTCCGGCAACTCACCACTGCGCACCACGCGCACACGGAGCACATCATCACGCAGGGCGGTGATTTGCTCGCGAAGATTGGAATTGCGGATGTCTATTCCATTCGGCAGCGACTGGATGCGAACGGGCTGGGCGAAAAGGGTTGATGGTCTCAAAAAATAGATCGCGCAACACACAACTGTACGCACCCATGGGCTGGTGATGCTCATTCTCGTTCAAGTCTTTCTTATGGTTTTGGTAGATCGTCGGCGACAGAAGTACTGGAGTCCTGGAGCGCGGTCACCGCTCCTTGCCGCCTTTGATGTTCCAGCGTCTTTACCTGCTGCATGGCCTCGTCCGCCTTTTTTGTGTCGCCGGTCTTGCGGTACATGCGCGCAAGTTTGTAGTAGGTGCCGCCATCCTGATCCGCCGGAAGGCCCATTTCAAGCTGAGCGATCGCGTCCTGGGTTCGCCCCGTCTCGGCGTAGACAGTGCCTAAAAGCGCATGCGCGTGCGGCAACATCTGCGGTTTGGCTGCCAAACCCTTTTGCAGGAATGGTTCGGCTGCTGTGAAGGCGTGGCGAGAGACCAGCGCGTCGCCCATCAGCAAATTCAATTCCGGGTCAGTCGGGTTGGCGGCAAGAGCAGTCTTCGCAGTCGCAATCGCAGCATCCAGGTTCGCGTTGCCATAGTATGCGTAGGCCAGGCCGAGCAGCGCGGCATGATCAGCGGGAGAGATCTCAAGCGCGAGCTTGTATTGCGCCTGAGCATCGTCGTAGTGGTGCCTTTGCCGGTACACATCCCCGAGCAGGACGTGGCTTGGTGCGGAGCCTGGCGCCATCTCCTGAAAGTGTGCCAGGGCTTGAAGGGCTAAAGCCTGGTTCGTTTTGATGGATGAATAAAGCTCGCTCAGCGGGTTGTGGAGCGAAGCGGACGGCGTGACAGGCATCCCATTGCGCGCCGCACTCAATGACTGATACGTACCCTCATCGACGGTTCCTAAAGCCCGCTCTTGCGCTAGAAATTCCGGAATCCCGCATGACGCAGCCTCCTGCTTAAATTCCGACTCCGCATCCTGTATCTTTTGCTGTTTTACATACATGAAACCGAATTCGGCATGCAGGCAGGGCGGTTGCGGCTGAACCGCAATTGCTTTCCTGAAGGCATCTGTGGCTTCTATGTATCTCGCCTGACGGGTCATCGATTCCGCATAAAGCGCCTGGGCGTAAGCGGACTGGGGTGCGTCAGTCGACAACTTGCGTGCATCCACTTCTACCTGGTCAAGGTAGGCGAGGCCTTCACCAAGCCAGGCATCGCTTTGCGCGGGGTTGAGTTCGGCCGCGCGAGCAAACTCCTTTGCAGCTGCGGGGAAATTGCCCGCAGAAGAATATGCTCGCCCTAACTCCAGCGGCGCTTCCGGGTCCGTCTTGTTTATCCGCTCTGCCTTGACCAGGGATTGAATGGCCGCACGGGTATTCCCCGCATGCAGAGAATCGATTCCCAGGAACAGGTTGGGGACATAGAGAGAGGGCTTAAGATGGATAGCTCGTTCAAAGCTTTTCATGGCCTCGGCGTACTCTCCACCTTCATGCTCCATCAGTCCCAGGTTGGCCCACATCTCGGCGCTCTCCGGATGTATCTTCACGGCTTGTTGGTAATTTTCCGCGGCGGTCTTGAACTCGCTTCTGCTCATTGCCTGCTGAGCTGCCGCAACCACCGCGGTATATCGCGCTTCTGGGTCCTGTTGGCCAAACCCGAACAGAGGCATGGCCAACAGGAGCAACGGTATGCAATGAGTTCTCAAGGAGGCGTCACCAGTAGAATTTGCCCGCAAATTGCACCGTTCGAGAGGGGAAGGAGTTGGTGATTTGTCCCAGGCTCGAGGAGCAACTGGATTGGGCGTTGGGATCGCAGCCGGTGTAGCTCTCACCTCCAAATTGCGGAGCATAGAACTGCGGGTGGTTGAAGGTGTTATACATTTCCGCCCGGAACTGGAGCCGTCTGGACTCGCCTAGGCCCCAGTTCTTCATGATGGAAGTGTCCCAGTTCTGGTAACCGGGCCCGCGCAGATCAGAGAAGAAGCGGGGGGCTGTGCCGAAGGTTCCGTAAGGCGCATAGGCGAAAGCCGCAGTGTTGAACCATTCGTGAATGTTTGGATTGGGTACGTGGAGGCTGCCTACCACGTCGGGCCTCGGATTGCCTCCGTAGGAAGCAATATCCGATCCACTCACGCTGATGGGGATGCCTTGCTTGAAGCTTGCAATCTGCGAGACTTCCCACCCTCCAGCCACGGCATCGGTCAGGCGATTGAAGTTGGAACCGAAGTGCTTGCCCCGGCCCACCGGGAGTTGATAGACGTAGCTGGCAACCAGAGCATGGGGGACATCGGAACCGTCGACACTCTTTTCTGCCGCCAGATTGTAGTTGTTTGCCGGGCCCGGGTTGCCGGAGTACGACCACTGATTGTTGCCCTCGACGTTGTCGAGGAACTTGGAGTAGGTGTAGGAGACCAGCGCAGTCAGACCCTGGCTGAAGCGATGGTTGTAGCTAACCTGCAGCGCGTTGTAAATAGAGAAGCCGACGGGCGCATCGTTCTCGCTCACTGAGCAGTACTGCGGAAAAGGAGCGAGCAACTGCGATTGCACCACGGTCGGCTGATCCAAACCACAGGAGCTGGTTCCAGCGGCAATGTGCCCATAGAACGGGTTGGGGACCAGAGCGTTCAGGGCCGCCTGGCCCATGGGTAAATAGGTCGGGTTCAACTGAGTTCGGTTTAGATTGCTGGTGATAATGTGCGTGCCATGGTTGCCTACATAGTTGACGTCCAGCAAATCGTTGGGAGTAAACCCATACTGGAAGCCGAGCAGGTATTGCTGCACGTAACTTGACTTGCGCTGCTGGAAGTTGCTGGTGACCCCGTTGCCAACCTGCTGCAGCTCGCCCAAAGAGTTTCCGGTGATGGGTATAAAACCATTAGGCCAGGGATTCGCAACCGTCACTGCGGGATTTGGGCTGATGGTGTTCAGCGTAACGGGAGAAACCGTGGTGCTGGCAAAGCCCGCGCTTTCCGTCTCGAAGCAGCAGGAGATGGAGGGAGGATAAAAGATGCCATATCCTCCACGAAAGACGAGTTTTGGCAGCGCCTGGTAGGTGAACCCGATGCGCGGCGCTACGTTGCCGTAATTGGTGCTGTAGGAGGCACGGTTGCTGGGGGACAGAAACTGCAGCGCGCCAGGAAGAGTCTCTCCAATTGCTGAACCTATAGGGTTGGGTGTATTCGGATTGAAGACCGACGCCACATTGTGACGGTAGGTGGGGGCTGTTTGTACCTCATAGCGGATACCGAGATTCAAGGTCAGGTTGCGGATAGGATTCCAGTCATCCTGCACGTAACCGCCAAGGTAGTGGGTTGCAACCGCTGGGTTGTAGGTGGTGCCTGCGGACGTTGGATTTTTGCCGGCGGGTGCGCTGTTGTCAAGAACGCCCATGAGTAGCTGGGCTACTCCGTTTCCAGTCGAGAAACCGGTTGGATTGTTGGGGTCTGGCCCAGCGGTAAAGGTGCCGCCGGAATCGAGCGTGGATTGAAAGAAGTTTGACTGATCATCCTCGAGCTCAACGAACATGCCTCCAACATTCAGGGTATGCCGTCCTAATGACTTGATGAAATCGACGGAAACGCTGCCGATGGGTCCGTGGTTGGTCACGGTTTCATTGGTCAGCGGGCCCAAAGGCGACACGCCCCCGATATTCACGATGGGGAACTCCGGACTGTTTTGATCCAGATAAGAAGGAAGTCCCAGGGTGGTAGGATTGAACCCTCTCGATTGGTTGGTTGAGGTCTCGTGCCATACCTCGACGCCTGCCAGAACATTCATGGTCAAGGTTGGACTGAAGACCTGGCTGAATCCGGCAGCCATGTTGTAACGGTTGTTCGGCCTGGCATTGCCGGGACCCGCCGGATTGCTGGAACCCCAAAATTCCGGGGTACCTGTTTTGAACTCCTGCTTATACGAATACCGGAAATAGATCCGTGACGAGTCCTTGATGTTGTGGTCTAAGCGAGCGAGATACTCGTTCGAATGGGCAGGCGCCGTACCGGAAGCAAAGAAATTGTTGGTGAGCCCGGAACCGGTTGGAGTGGGATAGTAGCCAACAAGTTTGGCTCCAACCGGATCCAATGGGCCCAGGGTGGTGATGTCGTTATTGGCGATGGGATCACGAATATAGCCGGTCTTGGTGGCGATTAAACCGGTGGTGGGATCAACGGCGCCCTGGGTGATGGCACGGGTGCTGCGCGGATTGTAAATCTGTCCCACGTAGATGGGACGCCCTAACGCATCGGTGCCCATCTGCGGACCCAGCAACTCGGCAAAGTGGCCGGCGCGGAAATTCGCATCGGGGACGGTGAAGGTAGAGTTGGTTGGCGTGGCCAACGTGAGGCGTTCGAAAAGTCCGAAGATGAAGGTCTTCTCTTTTTGGCGGTAGAGTTTCGGGATGTAGAGCGGACCCCCTGCCGATCCCCCGTATTGATTCCGGTTAAAGCTTTCTCTGGCTATCCCGTTGTGATTGTTAAACCAGAGGTTGGAGTCGAGAGCGGAGTTGCGATAGAACTCGTAGACATCGCCATGGAATTGATTCGACCCGGATTTGGTAACTACGTTGACGACATTGCCGGTGCTCCATCCATATTGCGCGGTGAAGGAATTGTTCTGAATCTTGAATTCCTGCACTGCGTCCACCGAAGGAACAAAGTCGACTGCGCCCCATTCGGGGTCGGTGTCCCAGGCGCCATCCAGCAGGTAGGCCGAGGTTCCAAAGAATCCGCCGGCAAAGTTGAGGAAGGAAATGTCCTGGTCAGCGTTGTCGGTGCTCGGGCCTCCGCCGCCTAGCAACATCTGGCTCTCCGATGTGTTGTTCACCGAGGAGTTCAGGGTCGCGAGGCCATAGACGTTGCGCAGGTTGAGAGGCAGCTCGACAACTTCTTTGGCGTCGATATCCGCGGCGATGTTTGCGTTCTGGGTATTCAGGATGGAGGCCTGGGCATTCACGACCACCTGTTGATCTTGAGAGCCGACGGTCAGGGTCACATTCTGGGTGGCCGATTGCGCGGCGTCGAGCACGATCCCAGTCTGTTCATAGGGACGGAAGCCGTCCATCTTGACCACCAGTGAGTAGGTACCGGGTGGTAACTGGTTGAAGGAGAAGCGACCGTCTGCGTTGGTCGCCGATTCGCGAGAAGTGCCGGTCTCCGGGCTGGTGAGGGTCAGCTTGGCCTGGGGAACGAGTGCTCCCCCCGGATCGCTGACCGTGCCACTGAGTGCCGCGGTGGTAGTCGCCAGTTGCGCGTTGGCAATGCTCACGGGAATTGCCAATAGGACCGCGATGATGGCCCATAAGGAAAGTCGTTTGCTTTTCACTCCTGCCTCCTAAAAGCGTCCAGCTCGAACATCCCTCCGCTTTTTTGCGGTTTTGAAACTTGGAATGTTTCGACGGCAGCCGTTATAGCGGGCGGAATTTTTTCTTCGTAAGCTCCTTGCGGTAAATAGTTGCTTCTTATCTGTTAAGACCCCAGGAAAAGTTTCGATTTAACAACGACTTACGAAATAGACCCGAGTGATAAGTCTGGGCGCTTTGGGCGTATAATTCGACCGTGCTCGAGAGCAGTCCATGTTGAATGACTCAGCCACGGCCACCCCAGCGTTTACGGATGAGGAGCGGAAGGCAATCCAGGAGCAAGTGGAACGGCTCCTGCGCAATTCTCATTTCAACCAAAGCCGCCGGTTTCCCTCCTTTCTGCGTTTTGTCATCGAGCAAACCCTGCTTGGCCAAACAGACCTTCTCAAGGAGCGCACGCTGGGCATTGAGATCTTTGGCCGCGAGGCGGATTACGATACCGCGTCCGACCCGATCGTTCGCGTCACAGCAACGGAGATTCGCAAGCGCATTGCGCAGTATTACCAGGAACCGGGACACGAAACGGAACTACGGGTTTCCCTTCCTGCCGGGTCCTATGTTCCTCAGTTTCAGTGGCCGCAGGTCGCGGGGGAAATTGTTCCTCAGACGGTAGCGATCGTAACCCCGCCTGCAGCTGCAGTCGTGCTGGAGGGGGGAGCCGACACGAAACCCCCGCGGCTGTGGTCCTGGCGACCGGCCGCCGTTGCTGCACTCATCGCCATTGTCCTGTGCTCAGCAGCCATTTATTTATGGCGCTCGGCGCAACGCTCAACGTTCGAGTTCTTTTGGGGTCCACTTGTGAGATCGAGTGAGCCGGTGTTGTTCTGTGTTGCCGACCAAAGCAGGTATTCCACCATTACTCTGCGCGATGCCGCAAACCCGTCTCGCCAGAATCAGCTGCAGGATAATTTGACCGCCATCATCATTGATGACCTGAACCCGATTGTCCGAGTCGCGGGTCTACTGCAGTCGAACGGGAAGAAGTACAGCGTTAAAGGAGAAGGCGCAACCGATCTGATGGATTTGCGTAACGGGCCTACGGTGTTCATCGGAGCCTTTGATAATGCCTGGACGCTTCGGCTAACGGCGAACCTGCGCTACCACTTCGCTAACAATCCGGAGATGACGGATTTCGGGATTGTCGACAGCACCAAGCCAGGAGAGCCCGGATGGGTTGTCGACCGTTTGCAGCAGATGACCACTAATAATTATCGCGATTACGCCATTGTTGCGAGGTTTATTGATGGGACCACGGGGAAACTGGCGGTCGTAGCCGCAGGGGTCGCCCGGGGGGGGACCCGTGTCGCGGCGGAGTATCTTACCGATCCAGCTGATCTGGCACAGTTGGAGCGGGCGGCCGGCAATAAGAAAAATATGGAAGTTGTTTTGAGCACGCAGATTATTGATGGCGAGCCTGGTAGCCCTAAGGTTGAGGCTAGTTATTTCTGGTAGGGCTCGCAGAATGGTGAAGGCCGCTCCCTCAGCGGCAAAGCTCCTCCGTTCGCTGCGGAAGAATTCGGGACTGGGCAGAAACCGCAGGTCCCTGCGCTTCGCTCCGGTCGGGATGACAAGTGTGGGATGAACGCGCTTTTGGCTCTATCCCTGCACCGATCGCCGGGAAGTCAGCTACTCTCCCACCTGAAATCTACACATCCCAATCGCAGCGTCCCAGGTAAGCCACTACCCTCTCCTTGTCATCCCGACCGGAGCGTAGCGAAGTGGAGGGATCTGCAGTTCTCCCCCAGCAACCGACCTTCAGGAAGAGCGCTCTCCCTCCCCCTTGTCATCCCGACCGCAGCGTACCCGGATTTCCTACTTCGCGATGCTGGCAACGACCACGTATGCGGTTTCCTTAAGAAAACCGCACGATGTTGACCAACGCCATGGACCTCGACCGGAAATCCGGGGGCGCGTAGTGGAGGGACCTGTGGTTGCCTTTCCCCGTTACTCACGCTCTTTACCCCTGCCCCTCTAAAAAAGTGAAGGGTACGAGCCGTAGGCCCGTACCCTTCATCCCTACACAAACCTCGTGCTAGCTTTTTTCTACCAGCTTCATCGCCTCGGGATCCCAGTTGACGACTTTTCCTTTTTCATTGCTTAAGTTGCTGAGCAGGGCTGCTCCTGCGGCGCGGTAGCCGAAGATGGCATCTTCTACTACGGGCTGGCGGCTGCGGACGGAGGCAAAAAAGTTGCGGAAGTGATCGTAGCTGTCACTGTATCCTTCCTCGGCTACGTATCTCTCATATCCCAGCTGGGGTGCTCCCATAGGGTGCTCAATCGGATATTTTTGCCGGTACTCCTCGGTGATTTGTTTCTGCATAGCTTCGGTGAAGGTTCCGATCTCCAGCCCTGGATCCTTCTCGCGCGGCACGCGGCTGACGATTACGCTGCGGCCGGCTATCTCCATGGTGCCTTCCGAGCCGGTGAAGATGAGGCCTTCGCTCTCTTCGCCCCCGTCTACGAAGTTGACGCGCAGACTCAGATTGAATCCCTCAGGATAATCAAACAGGCCCAGCATCACGTCGGGCACGTCGCGACCGTCTTTCCAAAAGCGTATTGCTCCCGTTGCCATGGCCCGGGTGGGCCCGTGCGAACCGGTGATGAAGTGAGTTCCACTAAAGAGGTGAACAAAGAGATCACCCGCCACGCCGCTTCCATAGGCTTTCCACTTGCGCCATTGGAAGAAATGTTCGCCGTTGAAGGGGATTTTGGGAGCTGTGCCTAGAAAGCGAGGCCAGTCACAGGTCTCAGTCGAAGCATCGGGTGGCACAGTGTAGTTCCAGGCGCCGATGGAAGAGTTGCGATCCCAACGCGCGGTCACCATGTTGAGCTGACCAATGGCGCCGGCCGCTAGTAGCTCTTTTGCTTTGGCATAGATCACCGAGCTCACGCGCTGGCTTCCGACCTGCAGGATGCGGTTGTTGGCACGCGAGGCCTCAATCATCTGCGGGCCGTCCGAGTAGAGATGGATCATCGGCTTTTCGCAGTAGACATCTTTACCCGCCTTCATGGCGTCCACGGCGACCTGCTTATGCCAATGGTCCGGGGTGCCGATGATGACCGCATCAATGTCTTTGCGCTCGAGGACCTGGGCGTAATCGCGGGTGGTGAAGATATCGGCGCCCCAGACTTCCTTGCTGTGCGCCAGCCTGCCGTCGTAACAGTCCGAGACCGCCACCAACTTGACCCCGGGCACTTGTACCGCAAACTTGGTATCCGACTGACCCTGCCCACCGGCTCCGATCAACGCGATCTGAATATTGTCGTTGGCCGCTATAGGCTTGGCAGGCTCGGATTGGGCTTCCGCCAGCAAATGGGTTCTGGATCCAAGCAATGTCTCCACGGTTGCTGCGGCACCGGCCGCCTTAAGGAAATTCCTACGATTTAGATCGAACAAAGTTGTCCCTCACAGAGGAAAGTTATCCGCCGTTTGTAACGATACAGGGTGTGTGGCTGTTGTGTGGAATCAATAAAGTGCCGGGGATTTTGAATGGGTATGCCATCGGGGAGTCGCCATTCACATTTCGTGAAGGCGCGAGACGTGGTCATCCGAAGGGTGGGTTGCGGAGGCGGGCTACATTACAAAAGCCAGATTCTCCAGCTCTTTTTGCATACAGTCGAGGTTGCAGCCCATTTCTTCCAGGCGACTGATGGCGTTACGGGCATGCTCTGCACTCACGCCGTACCCGCGGCCGGTGAGGAAACCACTTAGCACTTCAGCCGCCTGCCACGAATCGATCCCGGATTGCAGGAGCTCATTGCGCAGGTTGAGCAGCTCGCGTGCGGAAAATTTCTCGATTTTGGCGTTTGCAGACATTGTGTTTTCCTCTCTCACCACTTGTACTCAGAGACCCTGGCGTAATTTACGCAAATTGCCGCTGACCGGTGCCCTAAAACCCTGCGATCAGAGCCCTTTCTTGCTAAACGACCAAGAAATGGGAACGTACCGCGGTTGTGCATCGAGTCTGTGGCCGAAGTGAACCACTTTCTCTTATCTGTATGAACCCGCAACGGAAGTACTCGTTGCGATTGACCCAATCTTCCGAAAGCCGAGGGGGATAAGCCGGAGCAATGCTGTTCTTAAGATGCTCGAATCCCCTGCTGGATGTATCGGACACTGGATTCGTTCTGGCGAGGATACAAGCCGGGACCAGGCACGGGATTCCCTGCTATTCATCATTTCTGGGAAAAGCGTGTCCGGAAATGGAAAAGCGTCAACGCCTCGCTCACTTCATTGCCTTATGAACTAATAGACTAATTTCAGGCCGAATGGTGAGCAGACGGAGCAAATTAAGCTGGCGGGGGCTGGGGCGTAGCGCGCTGCTCGAGCATGACCGGAATGCCATCTTCCACCGGATAGTAGCGGCCGCATCCGATGCAATGCAGCCATGCATGTGAGGAATCGCCGGGACCGGCTTCGAGCCCGTGGTGGCATACAGGACAGACAAGGATCTGGAGCAGGTTCGGAGACAGAAGCGCCGCCATGCCCATGAGTTTAGACCATTCAATTACTATGAGCGCAGCAGGAAGGATGGTTGATGAGTCGAGTTCTGGATGGGACCGCGATCGCCGCCAGTATCAAGGCGGAGGTAAGGGCTGAAGTGGAACGGCTGGCACTCCAGGGCATACGGCCGGGGCTGGCAGCGGTGTTGGTAGGGCATGTTCCAGCCTCTCAGATTTATGTGCGCAGCAAGGTGAAGACATGCGAAGCGCTGGGACTGTTCAGTGAGCTGATAACGCCACCGGAAACAGTCACGACGGAGGAGATGCTGGAGCTCGTCGACCAGTTGAATGCGCGCGAGGACATTGATGGCATCCTCATTCAGTTGCCGTTGCCGGCACAGGTGAATGCCAAGCTGCTGCTGGAGGCGGTGAGTCCGGAGAAGGATGTGGATGGCTTTCACCCAGTGAACGTGGGGCGGTTGCAAACGGGGCAGCCGGCACTGCCTCCGTGCACGGCAGCGGGGATTATTGAGATCCTCAAGCGCAGCGATTTCCAGATCACGGGACAAAATGCAGTGGTGGTCGGCCGCAGTGATATCGTGGGCAAACCCACGGCGATCATGTTGCTGGCAGAGAATGCGACGGTGACTGTATGCCATTCGCGGACGCGGGATTTGGCCTCGTTTGCGCGGCGAGCGGACATTCTTGTGGTGGCCATCGGCAAGCCGGCATTCGTGACCACAGAGATGGTGAAGCCAGGCGCGATCATTGTCGATGCGGGGATCAACCGGGTGACCGATCGGAGGGAGTTGGAGCGCTACTTTCCCGGAGATGCGCGGCGGTTAGCGTCTTTTCTGGAGAAAGGTTCCACGATTGTGGGGGATGTGCTTCCAGAAGCATATGCATTGGCTCAGGCGTATACGCCCGTTCCCGGCGGCGTCGGTCCGCTGACCATTGCCATGCTGATGGCGAATACGGTTCGCGCTGCCAAATTGCGGCGTGGCTTGCCGGTTTAGGATGCTGCGCGTTGGGTTGACCGGAGGCCTGGGTAGCGGCAAGAGCACCGTAGCCGGGATGTTCAAGGAATTGGGCGCGGCGGTGATTGGCGCGGACCAGTTAGGACGTCAGCTGATGCAGCCCGGAGAGCCGGTTTACGCGGCCATTGTGCAAAGGTTTGGTGCGGGTGTGGTGCGGGCGGATGGCTCGCTCGACCGCAGAGCTTTGGCGGAGCTGGCGTTTCAACATAACCAGGCCGATGCGCTGAACCGGATTGTTCATCCCGCAGTGGTTGCGGCGCAACAGGAGTGGATGCGTGGGGTTTTTACCAAAGAGCCCTGGCGCGTGGCGATGGTGGAGTCCGCGCTGATTTTTGAGGTAGAGAAGTGGGGCACGGCACCGGGTTGGATGGAGCGGTTTGATCAGTTGATTTTGGTTACGGTGCCGGATGAGGTGAAGATTGCGCGGTTTGTGGCTCGGGCGGTGGATCAACACGGGGCAGAAGCGGATGCGCGGGCTCGACTCGCTTTGCAGATTCCGGATCAAGAAAAAGCGGCGCGGTGTGATTTTGTGATTGATAATTCCGGAAGTTTGCCAGAGACGCGGGTTGCGGTTGAGGGGATTTATCGGAAGCTGGTCGTGATGGCGAGGAAGTGAAACCCTTCGGGGGAGATGGTCTAATAGATTTAGCTTGTTATGAAGATTCGCCCGTTTTTTTTGATCCTTTTGTTTGTCGGCGCCTTTGTTTATATCGCCTCCTATAGCAACTTCAGAGGCATTCCTGGCGCGCAGCACCTCTCGCCTATGCAGTTGACGGTTGCGGATGCCCAGCCGGCCTATACGTCGGAGGAGTCCAATCGCATTGCGGTCTATAAACGTGCACTACCTACGGTGGTGAACGTTACGTCGTCGCAATTGTCTCTGGATTTTTTCTATGGAGTCGTACCCTCGGAAAGTCAGGGCTCGGGGTTCATCCTCACCAAGGATGGCAGGATTCTCACCAACTACCACGTCATCGCCAATCCTCAGAAGCTCGAGGTGACCCTCAGCGACAAACATAAATACCCTGCCAAGATTATTCTGCAGGATCCCGCGCATGACCTCGCGCTGCTGCAGATCAACGCCAACAATCTCACGCCGGCTGTGCTTTCTGAATCACGCGACTTGCAGGTGGGCCAGAATGTGTACGCGATCGGGAATCCCTTTGGCCTGAATGGCACGATGACCACCGGAATCCTCAGCTCGATTCGTTCTGTAAGAGAGCCGCAGGGCGCGACGATTGAGAATGCATTGCAGACGGATGCGGCGATTAATCCCGGGAACTCTGGGGGACCACTGCTCAACTCTCGTGGAGAGGTCATCGGGATGAACACGCTGATCGCCACCGGTGGGGCGGAACAAAGTTCCGGTATCGGATTTGCCATCCCTGTAGACACTATCAAGGCTGTGCTTTCAGACTTCAGCAAGTACGGGCGGGTACGCCGGCCCTCGCTGGGGATTGCTTCCGTCGGCATCGGGTCGGACCTGGCAGAACAAATGGGATTGCCGGCCGATGACGGTGTGCTGATCCAAAGAGTCGTTCCAGGAGGAGCCGCGGAGCGTGCAGGACTGCGCGGCGGCAATCAGCAAGCTTACGTGGGAAATACTCCGATTTACACGGGCGGCGATTTTATTGTCGCCATCGATGACGACCGGGTCACGAATCCGCAGGATATTTCGGAGATTATGGATCGACACCAGGCGGGTGATGTGGTCACCGTAACCTTTTACCGCGGAAGGAAGAAGATGACGACCAAACTCACGTTGGGCGAGGCTCGGTCAGTCTCGGTCTAAGCGGGGCACGAAGCGCCGGCTGGCTATGTGATATTTGCCGGAAAGAACGCGGACGATGCCTTCGGTGTAGGCGATATGCTCTTGCTGCAAAATGCGCGCCGCGAGAGAGCGCTCGTCATCTTCCGGCAATACGGGAACAGTCTTTTGCATAATAATCACCCCGTGGTCGAGTTCCTCGTCGACGAAATGCACGGTGCAGCCGGAGACGGTCGCCCCATACTCCAGGGCCTGGCGTTGCGCGTCCAGGCCGGGAAAGGCGGGCAGCAGCGAAGGGTGGATGTTGAGAATGCGCTGCGGAAAGGCGCGGACAAACTCGGCTGATAGAAGCCGCATGTAGCCTGCCAGGCAGACCAGATCGACTTGATTTGCGCGCAGCACGGCGATGATTTCGGCATCATGCTCGGTGCGCGAGCGGCCCTTTGGCTCGATGATTTGGGTTGGCAATCCTGCATTGCGGGCGGCATCGATTCCCGGCGCATCACGGCGATTGGAAATCACTACGGCGATTTTCGCGTTGGCGATCCGGCCCTGGTGGATGCTTTCGGCAATCGCCAGGAAGTTCGATCCCCGCCCGGATAGCAAGATTCCGAGGCGGCTTTCGTTCATGTGTACAACACCTTGCGGTCTCCCTTGACAGTACGTCCGATCATGCAGAATTTCTCGCCGGCGCGGTCCAGCATGGATTTTGCGCGGCGGAATTTGTCCGCTGGGACCACCGCAATGAGTCCAATGCCCATGTTGAAGGTGCGCAGCATCTCTTCCTGGTCCACGCTGCCCAGCTGCTGCAGATGAGTAAAGATTGGAGGAGGAGTCCAGGAACCGGTCTCTACCAACGCGGAGATGGTTTTCGGCAGGATGCGAGGCAGATTTTCGGTGATGCCCCCTCCCGTGATGTGTGCCATCCCCACTACAAGCTCGGCAGCGGTGAGCTTCTTGATCACGGCAAGATAGCTGCGATGCACCTTCATCAGCGCGGCTCCGGCCTTATCCTTCAGGTCATTCACGTACTGGTTGGGGGAGTAGCCGGCAACCTCAAAGAATAGCTTGCGCGCCAGGGAGTAACCATTGGTATGAAGGCCGGTGGAGGGGAAGCCGATGAGCACATCTCCGGGCTCGATTTTGCTGCCGGTGATCAGCTTGTCCTTGTCGACGGCGCCGACGATGAAACCGGCCAGGTCGTATTCTCCATCGGAGTAGAAGCCGGGCATCTGGGCTGTTTCCCCACCGATCAAGGCGCATCCGTTGGCTCGGCAGGCTTCGGCCACGCCGCTGACCACTGTCTGGGCGACTTCGTCGTCCAGTTGGCCGATGGCCAGGTAATCCAGAAAGAAGAGCGGGGTCGCGCCCTGTACTGCGATGTCATTAACACAGTGATTGACTAGGTCGGCGCCTACGGTGTGATGCATGCCCATGGCAAACGCCACCTTCAGCTTGGTGCCAACGCCGTCTGCGCTCGAGACCAGGACGGGGTTGGCATACTTGGCGGTGTCGAGGCGGAACAGACCGCCAAACCCCCCGATTTCCCCTAACACCTGCTTGTTGAAGGTCTTCTGGGCCAGATACTTGATGCGCTGCTTGGTGCGGTCTCCCTGGGAGAGATCGACCCCAGCAGAGGCGTAGGTGACAGGGGGCTTTTTCGATTTGCTCGAATCTTCTGACAAGGTTCTTCCAGGTTCGTGTGGTGGCTTCGATGGGATGGAAATGGGTCCCGAGCAGTTTCGCAATTGGTGTAGACCGAAGCGACAGCCTTGCCGTGGTTTTCTCTCAAGGAAAACCACTCCTCGCGATCTTTGCCAGACGACCGTAGTTGCGAAATCGCTCGAATTGCCAGTTTACCATCGCAATATACTTGATCGCATGGCCCGAGAACTGAGTCGATCGAAAGCATTGCAGGGGCGCGCAGAGCGCTACTTTCCCGGCGGGGTGAATTCGCCGGTCCGCGCGTTTCGCGCCGTGGGCGGAGCTCCGCCGTTTCTAGTGCGCGCCGAGGGAGCGTATCTCTGGGACGCGGACGGCAATCGTTATCTGGATTATGTGGGGTCGTGGGGACCGATGATCCTCGGCCATGCACATCCTCTGATCGTGGAGGCGATTCAGCGGGCGGCGGAACGGGGCGCCAGCTTTGGCGCGTCGACCGCGGCGGAAGCCGACCTGGCGGAACTGGTGATCTCGGCCGTGCCATCGATGGAAAAAATGCGCTTTGTCAGCTCCGGCACGGAGGCGACGATGTCTGCCATCCGGGTGGCACGCGGGTTTACCAAGCGGAATTATGTGATCAAGTTCGAGGGCTGCTACCACGGGCACTCGGACGGCTTGCTGGTGAAAGCTGGATCGGGTTTGGCCACGTTTGGGCTGTCTGGATCGGCGGGGGTGCCGCAGGAAATTGCTCATTGGACGCTTCCGTTGCCGTTTAACGATTTAGCGGCCGTAGAAGAGGCGTTTGCGAAGCATCCAGATGAGATCGCTTGTGTGATCGTGGAACCGGTGGTGGGGAATATGGGATGTGTCCCTCCTGCCAACGGATACCTTGAGGGCTTGCGGCGAATTACCCGGGAGCACGGGAGTCTGCTGATCTTTGATGAGGTCATGACTGGATTCCGGCTCGCACTGGGTGGGGCCCAGGAGGTGTTTGGCATTGATCCGGATTTGACATGCCTGGGGAAGATTATCGGCGGTGGGGTGCCCTGCGCGGCGTTCGGGGGAAAGGCCAGGATGATGGATCTTCTGGCGCCTTTAGGGCCGGTTTATCAGGCCGGGACTTTGAGCGGGAATCCTCTGGCGATGGCTGCGGGGATTGCCACGCTGCGGTATCTCAACGAGCATCGTGTGGCAGTTTATCGGGATCTGGAGGCGCGAACGGCTGCGGTTGCTGAGGGTATTTCCGCGGCGGGAAGGGAGGCGGGAATTCCGATGGAGACCAATCGCGTGGGCTCCATGGTTACCTGGTTTTTCACGGCTACACCAGTCACCGATTTTGCCACGGCGAGCGCGTCGGATACAGAGGCTTTTGGGCGGTTTCATCGGTGCATGCTCGACCAGGGGGTGTGGCTGCCACCCTCACAGTTTGAGGCGGCTTTTCTGAGCGCTACTCATACTGACAGGGATATCGAGATGACGGTAGAGGCTGCTCGCAAGGTCTTTGCCTCTATGCACGCGGCGCCGGTTTAGCCATGCGCAAATGGTTTCTCTCAACCCCTGAGTGAAAGACTTGACAGCTTCAGTTCCAGGCGTCTATTGCGACCTTGCGCATGTTACTACCCGCCCAGCTTTCGAGAAGAATTTTGGTTGCAGCCAGAGTGACTGAGCGATCGGTTCCTAATTCAAGGTGACCGCCGTCGTGCAGCAGGATGTTGCTGCCCCTTCCCAGGCGCTGGTTGCGGGTAACCAGCCGCTGCACACGCACTGCCAGGGCGCGAAAATCCGTAGCGTCCCAATCGTGGGCGGTTACGTTCCACATCACCGGCTTTAGGCCAAGTTCGACGGCGGTGCGGAGGACATCCGGTCGACGCGAGCCAAAGGGCGGCCGAAAATAATGCACCGCTTGTCCCAACACATCTTCCAGGACAGCGTTGCAACCTGCGAGTTCTTCGCGGACGCGAGAAGGACGCTCCCATATCAGAGAAGGGTGGCTCATGGTGTGGTTCCCTACCAGGTGACCGGCTTTAAGGATGGCGCGGGCCAAGTCGGGACGACGGCGGACAAAATTGCCAATCAGGAAGAAGATGGCGCGGACTTGATGCTGCGCGAGGAGGTCGAGCAATTGCAGGGTGTAAGGATCATTGGGCCCGTCGTCGAAGGTGAATGCGACCTCGTTGATATCATGGCCAGCGGTCAGGGCCCGGCCGAAGAGCTGCGAGGTAGGCCAGCGCGCTGCATAGGCATATCCCCCAACCGCGAGACCGCTAATCAGACCTGCGGAAACCAGTTTGGCATTCATGCTTCAAGAGTTTAAATACGCCTTTCACCGGAAGCATGGTATCTTCGGCTTTTCTTCGCTCAAAAAGGCATCGTCATGGCAGAGAATTTCGAACCGCCCAGATTCATTGCACTCGAAGGACCCATTCGTGTCGGCAAATCGACTTTGGCCGGAATCCTGGCCCAAACCCTCCACGCCCGCCATATCGTCGAGCCCGAGAACAATCCCTTTCTCGACCGCTTCTATCAGGAATCGAGCGGCATGGGCCTGCCTACCCAGATGTGGTTCCTGGTAGAGCGATACGATCAGATGCGCCAGGCAGGCAAGGATCTGGCCGGCAGCGAACCGTGGCCGATCGTAGCCGACTACTTGTTTGAAAAAGATAAGCTCTTTGCTTACATCAATCTGAGTGACGCTGAACTGGAACTATACAACCGCTACTACCAGATTTTCCGCAGCGAAGTGCCCACACCCGACCTGGTGATCTACCTGCACGCTTCTCCCGAGGTGCTGAAGCAGCGCCTCAAACGCAAAGGCGTCACCCAGGAGCAGGCCATCAGCGACCAATATATCGAGCAGGTGGCAAAGGCCTACGAACACTTCTTCTTCCACTACACGGCGAGCGATCTGCTGGTGGTGGACACTTCAGAAATTGACTTCGTTAACCGCAAGCAGGACTTGGACTTGCTGCTGAAACGGCTGTCGGAACCCATCAAGGGCAAGCAGTACTTTCTTCCCCCGGCTGTGTGAGCGTATACTTTGTATCGGTAGTGAACGGGCAGCATCCCGAACGGGAGCTGCACTGGAGCCTGCAATGAGCCTTACGCATTTCCGCATCGCGGATTCATCCGCGTCTGCCCGGACGTCAAGGGTGACTATTCAAACAATCCAGGATAAAAAGTCTCACGGCACACCCATCGTGGCGTTGACCGCCTATGACTATGCCACCGCGCGGCTGGTGGACGAGGCCGGGGTCGACATCATTCTGGTAGGGGATTCCCTTGCCATGGTGGTCATGGGCTATGAGAATACGCTTCCCGTCACTATGGACGAGATGCTGCTCCACACCCGCGCTGTGCGACGGGCAGTCAAGCAGGCCATGGTGGTCGCGGACATGCCGTTTGGCTCCTACCACGTGAGTACCGCGGACGGGATAGCCAACGCGGCGCGCTTCGTGAAGGAGTCAGGCGCCCAGGCAGTGAAACTTGAAGGCGGAGCGAGCCGGTTGGAGCTGGTTAAGCGGCTCGCGGACGCAGAGATCCCGGTGATGGCGCACCTCGGCCTCACGCCACAGTCGGTACACCGGATGGGCGGTTACCGGGTGCAGGGCAAATCGGTTGCAGCCATCCATCACCTGATCAAAGACGCGCTGGCGCTCGAAGCGGCCGGGGCATTTGCAGTAGTGCTGGAAGGTATCCCGACCGAAGTGGCGCAGCGCATCACCGCCGCGTTGCATATTCCAACCATTGGCATCGGTGCGGGAGCTCACTGTGATGGCCAGATCCTGGTGCTGCACGACCTGATCAATCTTTCCTTTTCCGCTCCCGCGAAGTTCGTCAGGCAGTACGCGGATGCATCCGCCCTGATCACAGACGCGGTCCAGCGGTATAGCCAGGATGTGCAGGAACGCAGTTTTCCTGCTGAAGCGGAAAGCTATCATCTGAGCAAAGACGCGCTGGCGGCTCTGCTCCAGGAAGAAAGCTTGGCGAGGCGCAAGGCCTAGTGAATGTTGGTGTTGCGGACCATCGCTGAAGCTGGAAGTGCGTGCGCCCGGTTTCGCGCGGCAGGCAAAACCATAGGGCTGGTGCCTACCATGGGAGCTCTGCATACTGGCCATCTTTCCCTGGTACGTGCGGCGCAGAAAAGTTGTGATGCCGTGGCGGTTTCCATCTTTGTAAATCCCACCCAGTTTGGACCCAAGGAAGACTTCGCCAGCTATCCGCGGGTTTTTGAGCAGGATTGTCAAACGCTCGAAGCAGCGGGCGTGGATATGGTGTTTGCTCCCTCGGTGGAGGAGATGTATCCCCCGGGCGCAAGCACGTTCGTCGAGGTGGCGGGGCTCAGCGATCGTCTGGATGGAGCGTCGCGGCCAGGCCATTTTCGTGGGGTGGCTACTGTGGTGGCGAAGTTGTTCCACATCTTTGCTCCTGATATCGCTTTCTTCGGACAGAAGGATGCCGCGCAGGTTGCTGTGCTGCGCAGGATGGTGCGCGATCTGCGGTTTGCAGTTCAGTTGGAAGCTTGCCCCACAATGCGCGAACCTGACGGGCTGGCGATGAGCTCGCGCAACCGCAACCTTAGTGAAGGGGAGCGTCGCCAGGCGCTGGTTCTAAGTCGCGCCCTTCGTGCAATTGAAAGGCGATTTCAGGCAGGCGAGGTGGATTCAGCCAGGCTGATTGGTGAGGCTCAGCGCATTCTGCAGGAAGAACCTGGAGTCCAGGTGGAGTATTGCCGGATTGTCGACCCGGAGTCGCTTGAGGATGTATCGGATGCCAGACCCGGTAACCTGGCGGCGATCGCTGCACGCGTGGGTGCTACGCGGCTTATCGACAATTTGTTGCTCTAACGTTTGGAGACGAAGGAGTTGCCGGCGAGCAGATAGCGGGCTGGACGAGAGGCTTCTTTGGTGATCCCAATGCGGGGCGTGATCAGGATGTCGTTCGCCGCGTAGCCGTCGTCCTGGATCTGCAGGTCTGATGAGCGAGAGGTGAAGTCGACGCCGTTGTCCCGGGACCGCGTAATGCCAAACGCCTTACACAGTCTCCCCGGGCCGGAAGTGGAGAGCTTGAGCCCACAGATGGGTTCCAGGGCCCGGAACAGTACACCTCCAGCTCGGCCTTCCGGCTCACAGGAGACGTTCAGGCAATAATGCATACCGTAGATGAAATACACATATGCGTGGCCAGGGGGTCCAAAGAGCACGGCGTTTCGTGCCGTCTTGCCGGGAAAGGAGTGCGACGCCGGGTCGGACTCGCCGAAGTAGGCTTCTACCTCGACGATCCGGCCTATCTTTGCCCCTCTTACCAGTAGTTTGCCCAGCAGCTTCTGCGCGACCTGGTCCGGCGCGTCAAGATAGAAGTCGCGGGAGAGGATCGCCGCGCCTGTACAGGCCTTAGCCACGGGCCGCCTTGACCGCTGCGAGAACTTCTTCCGCATGCCCTTCCGGCTTTACTTTGGGGAAGATTTTCTCGAGCTTCTGATCGGGCCCGATGAGGAATGTCGTGCGCTCAATTCCAATTACTTTCTTGCCGTACATATTCTTTTCCTTGAGAACATCAAACTGTTTGCACACTACTTCGTCTACATCTGCTAGGAGGGTGTAGGGCAAGTTGTACTTTTCTTTGAATTTCTTCTGCGCCTTTGGGGTGTCACGGGAAATGCCGAGAACGACGGCGCCGGCCTGCTGTATCTTCTTGAAGACGTCACGAAAGCCGCAGGCTTCAATTGTGCAACCGGGAGTGTCGGCCCGAGGATAGAAAAAAAGCACCACTGGTTTGCCGGCATAGTCCTTCAGGTGTACGGTTTTATCTTCTTCGGTCTGAAGCGTGAAGTCGGCAACTTTGTCGTTCACTTGCATGAAGAGGGTCCTTCCAAAACGAGATGCGATGCAACGAGATTATTCCATGATGACGAAGGGGGCGCACATCCTGCTGATGTTGGTTGCGCTGGCTGCGCCTGCAGGCGCGCAATACCCCGGACATATGGAGACCAACAAGAAAGCCGCGCCTACGATCCGCTCCATAGCCGTGGTGGAGTGGACCGGGGATAAGGCGAAACCTAGCGCCAGCCGTCTGATTCCAATCGCTGTTTTCGACGGTGAGCAGTATCAACCGGGAGGGCTTTACCTGGCGAAGCCAGAGCCTCTGGCCCTGGAACCGGGAACGGAATATGTGCTGGAAGACGCCGGCGTTGCGCGCGGCCTATTCGACGTCAACACGGCGCAGGACGTGGACGGGTATTGGTTTGGCTACGGTGCGTGGAAGCCGATGGCTGCTCCAGTTAAAAAAGCCAAGCCGAAGCAAGGTAAGAATATGCCCCAGGTGGTAAGCGATTCGGATGGCAGACCGCATTTCAAGGGCAGAGATTCGAAGGGCGACTCTACTTCCACCGACTCGTCTACCACTTCCAGCAACTCACCCGCTTCCAGTAGCCCACCGGCCGGCGATCCTGATCGGCCAACCCTGCGCAGACGGGCTGAGCCATCCGCAGCGGCCCCCGCCGCCAGTAGCACCGACAACAGCGCTGCGCCTGAAACCGCAATTGGAGGAGCGGACCCGGATCGTCCGCACATGGCGCACGGGCAGCAGACACCTACGGATGAATTTCAACCACCGCAGCTCACCGGAGTTCCTACGGGCCTACAGCAGATGATCGCGGTATCCGATGCCAGTGATCGCGAAGCGCATCCGTTCGTTTACCTGTGGGCCGACCAGGGAGACGCGGCCAAGATGAAGGAGCAAATGGAGATTGCGGCTGGCAATGCCATCGCGGCAGCCGCGCCGCCAGCGAAGAGCACTCCCAAGCCCAGGACACATACTGCTACTACCACTACGCCGCGGCGTAAGACAAGCACGACCCCACCCACACCCCCTAAGCCAGTGTTTACCAACGAGCAGTTCAAGGCTTATGAGCTCACGTTCAGTGGCGGCGCTACCCTGGTGTTCTCAGGCGAGACCCAGGATCATGCCGGGAAAACGAAATATGTGACCCTGATCGCTCAACCGGATTTCAATGGGGTTCCGAAGGTGCTGTTCAAGACCGTCACCGATGATGATCATCTGGATGTGACTCCGAAGATGCGGCTGGTCGATGCAGTCGACGCGAAAGCGAGCAATCGCGGAGATTTGGTTTTTGAGTTGCGTACTAACAGGGATCGCGAATTTGTGATATATCGCATTGGCAGCGGGCAGGCTCAGCAGGTGTTTACCACTGGCTCGCTTTCCAATTCGCCGTCGGCGCCCCCGCCTGAGGGAAGCTAAAAAGTCTGCGCGGATTTCTTCTCCTCAAACAAATGCTGGGTGCCCCATATCTGCCTGTTTTTGGCAGATGTGGGATTCCGAGGACCTCGCCCCCGACTGTGCCAGTAGAAACAAACATCCAATGTCGGTTGTCGGGAGGACTCCGCTCCTGTACCGTAAACCTTAGAAGATGATTTCGGCAGGAGCTCGCTTATCGCGCAGCCGCTCCGAGCCGGGGGAGTTTCCGTTTGTTTAACGGACTAAGCGCGAGCGAAGGACAGTTTTACCGCTGTCCGGTGGCACACCCGATCCCTGTCAAAAACCCAGCATCCCGCCGCGGCGGGATTTTTTATTGCGTCCCCACTGTGCCTGCGCAGTAGAAAACCCCTGCCGTCAACCGAAGTCCCCCCAAAGAGCCGCACTTTCTGGAAGGGCACGGGTTCACCCGTGCCGAAAAGCAAGCCAGAGATGAGGGCTTTAGCCCCTGAGGTACGTTTTCAAAGATTCAACCTTACGGAATCGCCCTCGAATTTTTTCTCGCCTCCCCGACTTACCAAAAAACGGAGCCATCTATGCCTAAAAACAACGTCACCGACCCCATCACAGACCAGGAAATAGCCTTTGCCCACCTGGTCCTCTCTGGAACCATGAACGACCGCCGTGCAGCAGAAGCCGTCGGCCTCAACCCGGACACTGCCGCCTACATCAAATCCAAGCCTCGTGTGCGCGCTTATATGCTTGAGCATCACGCCACAGTGCAGCAACAGCTTGTCGAGCGGGACACCGAGGAACTCCGCCGCTTCAACCTGAACCGCGACCGTGTCCTGGCCCGCCTATGGGAAATCGCCGACCTGGCGCCCGAAAAAACCCGCAGCGGAATGTCCGCCCAGGTCAAGGCTCTCTCCCTTATCATCGCCATCGAAGGGCTTATTCCTGATCGCCGCGCCGTCTCCGCGCAGAAAAAACCAACCCCTCCGCCCGTAGACCCACCGTTCTATGTCTCCCAATGGATGCGTACCCGGCAGGACGGACAATCCGTCGACCCCCAGCCGCCCGCCTCCCAGGAAGAAGCCACCCCAGAGCCACAATCCACTCCCTCTCCTGACCTGACTCCAATAGAATTGTCATCCCGACCGGAGCGTAGCGAAGTGGAGGAACCTGCGGTTCCCGCCCCCGTGAACCCCGCGCAAACGTCCTCACCGCTGCCCCGTGTCCCCATGGCCGATTACTTCGCTCCCGATACCAGACTCCCCTTCTCCATAGACAAGTACCGCTTTGGCCGGTGCCGCTGACCTACGCGCAGGCGCTTTATGCACCAAAAGGCCCAAAAACATCAAATTTTATCGAATTTTACAAAATCAGAGCCTTCAGGAAACCGCGCGGCACGTACGCGACCGTTTAGGGGGTAGTGGGTAGTTTGGTTGTGTCCCAGCCGCCACCCAGGGCTTTGACGAGCTGCACGCTGGCGGCAAATTCGCGGGTCGTGATGTCAGCCGCGGTTCGTTCGTTCGTTAATTGCGTAGTCTGCGCGATGATGACTTCAAGGTATGTGGTCACACCGCCCTTGTAGCGGTTGGTGGAAATACTGGTTGATCGCTGAGCGGACTCGACCGCCCGCAGCTGGGCCACCGATTCGCTGTTCAGAATTCGCAGACCGGAAAGATTGTCTTCGACCTCCTGGAAGGCTTGCAACACCGTTTCCCGGTAATTGGCCACGTTCACCTCATAGCTGGCTCGTGCCTCTTCCGTGAGCGCGTGACGACGGCCGGCATCGAAGAGCAACTCGACCGCCGAGCCGCCTAACGACCAGAACGAGCTTGGTCCCTGGATTAAAGTACCGGCGTTCTTGCTTTCAAAGCCACCTGTGCCAGAAATGTTGATGGTGGGGTAATAGGCCGCAATCGCAATTCCTATCTGGGCATTGGCTGCGTTGGCGCGCCGTTCTGCCGCGGCAACGTCGGGACGCCGCTCCAGCAGTTGCGAAGGCACGCCGACCGGCACCTGGGGTAAAGGCAGGTCTAAGGGAGCGAAGGCGAGGGAGAAACTGGATGCCGGGGTACCCGTGAGGGTAGCGATGGCGTGCTCAAACTGCGCGCGCGCAACCCCAACGTCGATGGCCTGTGCACGAGTCTGGTCAAGCTGGGTTTGCGCCAGGGCGACATCGGCATCGGTGGCGACTCCACCGGCGAACCGGGCCTTGGTCAACGCCAGGTACTGCTCATATTGCAGCACGGTATTGTCGAGCAAGCGCTGTTGGGTATCGAGGCCGCGCAATTCGAAATAATCGGTGGCCAGCTCCGAGCGCAGGCTTAGATCGACGTTCGCCAGGTCAGCGGCTGTGGCCTGCGTCGTTGCCCGCTGCGATTCCACCTGCCTGCGGACGCTGCCCCAGAGATCAGGCTCCCAGGAGACTTGCCCCTGGAGGAATAAGTCGTTATAGGTACTTTTGCTGCCGGGCACGTACAGCGGACGGTTTTGCGACTGGCGTTCGCGTGCTGCCGATGGACCGACCTGCACCGTCGGGTAATACTGGGACCGGAAGAACTGAATGGCCGCCCTGGCCTGTATGTACTGCTCGTAGGATGCCTTGAGGGTCTGGTTAGAAACTGCAACCTGCTCCTCGAGCTTGTCCAATTGCGGGTCCTGATAGATTTCCCACCAATTGGGACGCATCGCGCTGTCGCTGGGTGTCACCTGCTTCCATCCGCCCGCGGGAAGATCGGGTGGAGGAACGACGGCGCTTTCTTTGAAGGCGGGCGCTGTGGGCGCAGTAGGCCGATGATAGTTCGGACCTACCGTGCAACCAGAAAGCAGGAGCGCGAGCGCGAGAAGGCTGCCAAGGGAGGTACGTTGAGAACTCATTACGACTTGCTCCCGTTAGACGGGTGTTGCTCATCCTGTTCCCCGGACTTGCCGGTATCGATCACGTGCACCGGCTCCCCGTCGATCAGAGAATCCGGCGGATTCTGTATTACCTGCGAGCCGGTTTCGAGGCCGTGAATGACTTGTACGGTGGATCCGTCATCCTGTCCCAGGACCACATGGACGAGCTTTGCCTGATCTCCATTGGGTCCTTTCTCCACGGTACCCACCTGTAATCCCTCAGTGCGAAAGATGAGCGCGGAGACGGGAATGATCATGGGCACAACGGCACCATGCACTGCCAAGTGGACCTGGGCGTAGGCACCCGGCATGAGCTTGCCATCTTTGTTCTCGACATCGATTTCAACGAGCAGGGTTCGGGAGGCGGGATCAATCGCCTTGGCTGTCCGCACGAGCTTGCCGTTAAACGTCTGCCCGGGAAACTCGGTGAGAGTCAGTTGTGCAGTGGTTCCGGGAACCGCGGCCTGAGAATAAATCTGGGGAACATTGACATACACACGCAAGACGTTCAGCGCAGAAATGCGGAACAACTCGGTACCGTTCCCCGCGTTGATCAACTGCCCAACATCGACACCGCGGGCGGTGATGACCCCGCTAAAAGGGGCATATATTTTTTCAAACGATTGCAGCTGCTCCAGCCGCTGCACGTTGGCCTGGGCAGACTTTACGGTGGAGCCGGTGGATTCCTCCTGGCTGACGAAGGTATCCGTATCCTGCTTGGACACGGCATTTTGCGTGAGCAAGCCCTGGTAGCGGGTAGAGTTGGTCTTGGCCAAACCTGCGTTGGCTTCGGCGGTGGACAAGTCTGCGCGCGCCTGCAGCAATTGCTTGTCTACTTCTGGTGACGCAATCACTGCCAACAATTGTCCCTGGCGGACATGGGCGCCTATGTCGAAGTACCAGTTGCTAAGGTAACCGTCGGTGCGCGCGAATAAAGTTGCGTCACTGTAGGCGTAAACGTTGGCGGGCAAAATGATCTCCTGCCCGACTTTTCCCTGGACGGGCGGGTGAATGAGCACGTCGGGAGCAGCCATCGCGTCGGTCTGATCTTTGAGCGTAGTGCGGGCGCGCACCCGAGGCACGATGCCGGTGACCACCAACACGGCGGCCAACA
>Ga0210391_10001056_pt1 | contig 25984 bp, 20 predicted proteins | sample IncBWC12OmetaG_FD_160573 | JGI IMG/M metagenome (GOLD analysis project Ga0210391, IMG submission 160573) | Forest soil microbial communities from Barre Woods Harvard Forest LTER site, Petersham, Massachusetts, United States - Inc-BW-C-12-O ... | reverse complement strand
GTGAAATGACTGCTTTGGATGAGGCCATTCGTATCGGACGCGAGGCAAATATTCCGGTGGAAATTTTTCATCTCAAAGTCAGCGGCAAATCCCGTTGGGGGCGCATGCCCGAGGTGGTGGCCAAACGACAGGCGGCCAGGAATTCCGGCCTGGACATCGCCGCCAGTATGTATCCCTACATTGCCGGGGGTACGGCGCTGGCCTCGTCGCTGCCTCCCTGGATGGCTGATGGGGGCAGGGAAAAGCTACTGCAGCGGTTACAAGACCCGGATATTCGCCGGCGGGTGGTAACCGATATGTCGAAGGACCATGACGATTGGGAAAACCTCTATCTGGATTGCGGCGGCGGCAGCGGTGTCATGATCTCGGCGGTGGTAAATCCAGACCTCAAAATATACGAAGGTAAGACGGTTGCGGAAATGGCCAAAATGGAGCGCAAGCCAGAAATGGACGCGCTTTTCGATTTCATCCTTGCCGATAAAGGGCACACGGATGCTCTCTACTTCATGGCCAACGAGAATGATCTGCAGTATGGCCTGAAGCAGCCCTGGACCAGCATCGGTCTCGATGCCGGTGAGACCTCGTTGGACGGACCACTTTTTGAGCCGCATACCCATCCGCGGGCCTGGGGTGGAATGCCCAGGTTTTTGGGGCACTATACTCGTGACCTGCAGCTGCTTGACCTGCCGCAGGCCGTTCGCAAGGTCACCTCTTTGCCGGCGCAGCGAGAACACCTGTCCAACCGCGGACTCCTGAAGCCAGGCTTCTACGCAGATGTGACCGTTTTCGACCCTGCCGCCATTCTTGACACCGCAACTTACGAAAATCCGAACCAGATTTCTAAGGGCGTGGACTACGTGCTGGTAAATGGCCAACTCGAATGGGATCGAGGTAAGTTGACAGGCGCTACGGGCGGCCGCCCCTTACGGAGGAACGAAAGGTAGGTAGTTCTCAGAACAGGACAGAAGTAATCATGGATTTATGCAGAGAGGCTAATATTAAGAAGCACCAACTAGGAGTGGTTGCCCATGGCGATCCAATCCGTTAAGCGCCTGGTCCTGCTGGGACTCGCAATCACCACCTCAACAGCTCTCATTCCTGCGCAAACCAAGAATGCTCCTCCCACCGATCGACGTCCGGATTCCTACCAAATCTATTCGCTGGTCATGCCCGGGCAGGTGTTTACAGATATGGATTCCGGCGGACCCTGGGCGATTGCCGATACCACAGTGAACGAAGATGACGTGAATCCCAAGCTTGCGCCGGAAGCGTTCCTGCAACCGCCGTCAGACAATCCGCGCGGCTTCCAGGAAGCTGTGAACGATTACAACCAGCGCAAAAAGGAACGGATGCCGTTGACGCGCCGTTTCAACCTCTCCCGTCCCTACGTGTTGCTGTTGCCTGACGACGTCGCGCAGTTCAAAGCCTCGCGCACCTCCCCGAACTCCCCTACGGACCAGCAGTCTGCCTATGGGCAATATCTGGGCATCACTTTTTTAAGCGAGGTTTATTTCAATACAGCGCAAACCGCCGCGCTGGTCTATATTCTCGATTGGTGTGGGAACTTGTGCTCGCAATCCGAGTGGGTTTATCTGGAAAAGCAGGACGGCGCCTGGATACGCCGCTCCGGCAAAGCTCCCCCACAAACGTAGAATTTCTGGAGAGTGTCCTTGCGGCTGATCAAATTACTCATTCTTTTTCTTTTCACCGGTAGCGCCCTCGCCCAACAGCCGTTACGAGTCGCCATCGTTGGGCTCGAGCACGGGCACGTGGGCGGGTTCCTCAAACAATTCCCGAATCAGCATGAGGTGCAGTTGGTGGGCATCGTAGATGCAGACACTGCGCTCTGCCACCGGTACGCAGAAGAATTTCATCTTGACGCAAACCTTTTCTATAGCGACCTGGATGCAATGATTGCCGCCCGCCATCCGCAGGCCTTATTGGGTTATACCTCGGTGGGCAAACATCGCGAAATCATTGAAGCAGCGGCCCAGCGCGGGTTGAGCATCATGGTGGAGAAGCCGTTGACCATGTCGCTGGAAGATGCGTTGGCGATTCGCCGCGCAGCCCAGCAACATCACATCCAGGTCCTGGTGAATTACGAAACCACTTGGTACGCGAGCAACCGGGCCGCCTACGACGAAGTGACCAAAGGCGCACTTGGCGATTTGCGCAGGATTGTGGTGCACGACGGCCACGAAGGACCGAAGGAGATAGGCGTCCAGCCCGAGTTCCTCAAGTGGCTGGAGGACCCGGAACAGAACGGCGACGGTGCCTTATACGATTTTGGCTGTTATGGCGCCGACTTGGCTACCTGGCTTTTGCCTGGCCAGTCTCCGTTGAGCGTGACCGCTGTTACGCAGACGGACAAGCCGGACATCTATCCTCGGGTGGCCGATGAAGCGACGGTCATTGTGCGTTACTCGAAAACCCAGGTTGTGCTCATGGCTTCCTGGAACTGGCCGTTTGCCCGCAAAGATATGGAAGTGTACGGTGCGACTGGGTACGCCATTACCGTCGGACCGAACGGGCTACGTCTGCGGACCAAAGGTCAAAAATCGGAGAGCGAAGCTACGGCTCCGCCGCTGACCGCTCCCAACGACGGCTCGCTCCACTACCTGGCCGCAGTGCTTAACGGAAGCTTGCAGCCGGACGGTGATTTAACTTCGCTGGATACCAATGTGGTGGTGATGCAGATTCTGGATGCGGCAAGGCAATCTGCGCGTGAGGGCAAAACGATTAAGCTCGCGCCCTTGCCGAAATAATCAATGGCGCCTGGCGCCTGCTGGCTCTTTTCCGCAGCAGAAAATGCGGCCTGCCGTGCATGACCTCTGAGGGCAGGTATTTCCGCTTCTCTCCGCAGAGCGAACACACCACGTAAACGGGGCAGGCAGGGAAACTATCTGCTCCGGTTAACACGTCGTGGCCGCACTTCTTGCAGCAGACCACGCAAGACTTGGGGAAGGACAGAGCGCGCATGTGCACCACTATAGGAGAATAAAAGGAGAAGATCAAGCTGTGTTCGCTGTCGGGAACATTTCCAAGAAAGTGCATCCACACAGAGATCTCTCCACTGCGCTCCCCCGGATTTCCTGTGTAGCCCTGTGGCTTTGATGGTCTGCATGCGGCTCTCTTCAAGGAGAGCCGCACGCGTGGTCGTCGCTAGCAGCGCGAAGTAGGAAATCCGGGTACGCTTCGGTCGAGATGACAAAAGGAAAGGAAGAGCGGTTGTTGAACAAAAACCGCCAGCGGGGCCCATTGACCCTCCAAACGAGAAATGTCCACTACAACCATTAAAGTGATAGTTGCAGAAAGTGCTCCGACTTAATTGCCTGCCGTGACTTGTACCCCGGCATTCTGTGCCTTGACCCAGCTCTCAGTTCGCGCTTGCAGCAGATCCAGGGGCAGGACACCCCCGCTTAGCATCTCGTCGTGGAAGGTCCGTATGTCGAACTTCGGACCCAGTTCCTTGCGCGCGCGCTCGCGGAGCTCGACGAACTTGAGTTGTCCTAATTTGTAACTGAGGGCTTGCCCTGGCCAGGCGATGTACCGGTCGGTCTCGGTCTGGATCATCGGTTCATCAATCACGTTGGCCTTACGAAAGAAGTCCACCACCTGGTCGCGGGTCCAACCCTTGGAGTGGATGCCGGTATCGACCACCAGGCGCACAGCGCGAAAGCGCTCGCTGCTCAGCCGGCCATATTCCGAGACCGGATCGCGGTAAAAACCAACCTCCTTGCCCAGTTGCTCCGAATACAGAGCCCAGCCTTCGATATAGCCCGAATTAAAAATGTGCCGGCGAAAATTCGGCAGACTCGTCATTTGCTGCGCGACCGACAACTGCATGTGATGGCCGGGAATGCCTTCGTGATAAGCGGTGGCTTCGTCATCAATGAGGGTGCGGTGGGCAAAGTCAGAGGTGGCGACAACCACCCGTCCGGGTCGCTTGCCGTCCGGAGTTCCGGTTTGATAGTGGGTCGCCATCGCTGCCTGGAAAGGGGGAATGGCTTCAACCGTTACAGGTGAGCCAGGAATGTAAGTAAACAACTGTGGCAGCTTGCCCTGCATCTGCCCAAGATAGCGGCGATAGTCGTCGAGAATCTGCTCGGCCGACGTAGGAATATACTTCGGATTCTTTTTGAGCGACGCATCGAAGGAGGCCACATCAGAGAAGCCTTCCTGGTGCGCGATCTGCAGCATTTCTTTCCCGATCCGATCCATCTCCTGCAAACCGAGCTGGTGGATCTGGTCGGGAGTCATGTCGGTGATCGTCGTGCGGCTGCGGATGTAATGCCGGTAGCGCTCTTCGCCACCCGGCAGGGCAGTGGTGGAGAGAGTCGTACGGCCATGAGGAGCGTACTCCGTCTCCACAAAGCTCGCGAATTGCTTATAGGCGGGCAGCACCTCTTTATTTACCGTTTCCGTTATCTCGCGGGTAAGCCGCTGCTGGTCGGCGGAGGAGATGCTGCTGGGGTATTTCTTTGTGGGCTGCAAAAATGGATCGTCCGCGATGATCCCCTGGCACTGACCGGGAACCTTCTCCAGCAGAAAGCGAACGGGCATGAGGTTGTCTTTCATGCCGGCACGCATAACCTCTTCGGTTTGCGTGAACACGCGTGGAATCTGATGCAAGCGCGAAATGTAATCCTCGTAGTACTTAACGCTGCTGAAAGGCGAGGAGAGGGGGAGATCGGCCAGTTCAGTGTGCGCACCGCTCATTTGAGAGAGCGGCATCTCAAAATCCTTGAACGTGTAGTCTTCGTTACGCTGCTCCAGCATACGTACCATTAGCTGATGAGAAAGGAGATCCTGCTCGCCAAAACCTTCGGTCGAAATTGCCTTCAGCCGAGCGAGGAACTTCCCATCCACGGCATGCTCGCGTTCGGCCTCAGCCATCGATACGTTATCGAGCTGATCGTTATAGCGATAATCCCCATAAGCGGTCGCAGTTTCCGGGGAGGACTTCAGGTCCGACTGATATTGCTCTTCAAACAGCGCGTTCTGCGCGGCGAGACGCGAGGCGACGGAGTCCACTGGAGCGGCGAAGGAAGTCGAAGCGACAAACATGGCGAGGGTAAGACTTACAATTTGAGCGCGCATCTAGAACTAAAGACTAGCAGAGGGAGCGAATTGTCACCCGTTTACGTTACCAGAGCTGGTGCACTAAGGGCCTAATTCTCTTATCGTAGATACCGCGAACAGCCGTCATGGCTTCTGGTGTGAGCGGTGGCAGTTCAGAAGCCTGTGCGTTGTCGGCCACCTGGCTGGGGCGCTTACCTCCAGGGATGGCACAACTTACCGCATCGAACATCAGTATCCAGCGGAGGGCAAACTGGCTCATGCTTACGCCGGCAGGCACCAGAGCGCGTATCTCTTCGACCGCCTCCAGCGCAACGTCATAATCGACGCCGGAGAAGGTTTCACCCATATCGAAGCGCTGACCCTGACGGTTGAAGTTGCGGTGATCGTCGGGACCAAATTTTGTATCCGCGCGAAACTTACCCGTAAGCAGTCCGCTGGCGAGAGGAACACGGGCCAATATGCCGACCTGCTTTAGCCTGGCTTGGGCAAAAAACAAATCCGCCGGACGCTGGCGAAAGCAATTGAAGATGATCTGCACGCTCTGCACGCTGGGATATTCGATCGCCTTGAGCGCCTCTTCTACCCGCTCCACGCTAACCCCGTAGAAGCGGATCTTGCCGACGTGCACCAGGTCGTCGAGCACGCCGAAAATCTCGGGATGATAATAAGCATCGGTCGGCGGACAATGCAGCTGTACCAGGTCGAGAGCCTCAGTGTCCAGGCCGCGCAGGTTGTCCTCGATCCAGGACGTAATGTTGGCGCGGCTGTAACCTTCCACCTTCTGGCTGGGCAAGCGCCGGCCCACTTTGGTGGCGACGATGATCTCTTCTTTGCGGGATTTCTTCAGTTGTGCGATCAGACGATGGCTTCGCCCGTCGCCGTAGACATCCGCAGTATCAAGAAAGTTGATGCCTGAGTCGATCGCCTGGTTCAGCGCAGCAAGTGACTCCTCATCGCTGACCTGGCCCCATGCGCCGCCAATGGCCCACGCACCGAAACTGATCTCTGAAACCTTCCAACCGGTACGGCCCAGCGCGCGATAGTTCATCGCCAAATAGTATCAGCCGGTGCAGCGCGCCAGAACGATGGTGACGTCATCCGGCTGTTCCGCTGTACCGATCCAGTCCGCGACTGCGCCGGCAACAATCTCGGTAATGCGAGGCAGAGGTTTGTTGCGATGTTCCTGGATCAGTTCAATGAGCCGCTCCTCACCAAATTCGCCAAATTCGTTTTCTGGTTCAGAGACCCCGTCACTGTAGGCGACAAAAATATCGCCGGGCTGCATCACCAGCGTCGATTCGTCATACGTGACCCCATCGAACAGGCCGACCACAGTACCGTTGACGGTCAGCCGGAAAACCTCGCCGTTGGCGCGCAGGATGATGGGCGGCAAGTGACCCGCATTGCAATACGTAAGCACCCGCGCCTTGGCGTCATAGCAGCCCAAAAACAGAGTGGCGTATTTTGCCGCCGGGGTGCTGCGATAAAGCTGGTAGTTCAAGGTGGTCATCAGCATAGCCGGCGCCACTTGCGATTCCGCACTGCCGTCGCTGCGGTAGTACATGCGGGGATCCGCCTGCGATGCATAGGTCAATGAGGAAGGCAGGGATGCAGGCAAAAGCGCCATCTCGGGTTCGATCGAATAGGCACGCACGAACGCATGCACGGTAGCCATCAACAGCGCAGCGGAAATTCCTTTGCCGCTGATGTCGCCGACGGCAAGCACCAGCCGGTCGCTACCCAGAGGGATGAAATCGTAGTAGTCCCCGCTGACGGTGCGTGCCGGAACGCAAACCCCGTGCACCTGGAGTGACGGCAGATCGGTCACCTGGCGAGGGAACAATAATTCCTGCACCTCGTAGGCGATGCTGAGTTCGTTCTCCAGCCTCTGTTTCTCTTTCTGCTCCTGAATCAGCTTGGCTAGCGATCCGGTCATGGAATTGAACGAATGCCCCAGTGCCGCCATCTGATCGCGGCCCTGGAGATGTATCCGGTGGCTCAGATCGCCGGTGTTTACATGTTGCGTGGCGCGATAGAGTGCGGCAACGGAAGCGGTCATGCTGCGCGTGAGGCGTACCCCGATGTAAAGAGCGACGATCTCGATGATCCCGAAAAAAGCCGCTATCGCGAGCAATGCATCGCGATAGACCAGGTAGATGTCTCCCATGGTTTCGAACAAGGCCGCGTATAACATCGAGGGCCGAGTGGCCACATAGATCACCCCTTGATCTTGTTTCCCGCCCATTTGCCAATCCACCACGTTGAAGAGCGTGGGGAAGTTCAGGATTATGTCAAACCAATGGGAACCGGGGGGTACTTTACCGGCCCTTACCGGCAGGCGACCATCGCGCTGACGGAGGTGGCCAACATCGCCCTTCTGGTCGGGCGGAACTAAAGCCACGGTACCCAGACGTTCAGCGGTAGGTACGAGCAGATTGGGAGTGATGGGAATATCGGAAATCAGGGCCATCCCCCGGCCACTCCCTGGGTAAAGCTTGATCGCGCGAAGATGCAAGCCATCGTAATCGACTACGTATCCGGTGAAGTCGGCGTTGATGAAATCCGGAATGGACTCCGGGGCCTTTTTGAGCAACTCTCCGCCGGTGGAGAGGACAAAGCCTTTTCCGTTACGCGACAAAGTAACGGTCCGCCCAGGGAACCGCTCATCGGAAGCCCTGGTAAACTCCCCCGCGATCCTTTCGTCCAGCTTGCCCGATTTTTCCAAAGGGAATAGCTGCGCAGCCAGCGCATCATTGGCCGCTTGCAGATGTTGCAACTCTGAATGCAAATCTGAGATGACCACGTAGGTGGCAAATTGACCGGCGAACAGATAGCTGGCTAAGCCACCCATGAGCAACAACAGCAGGATCGGCATGACGCCGATGAAGAGGTAAGTGACGATCAACCGGTTGCGCAGCCGCCACATCAGGGGCCGGTATCCCCAGCGGCAGAGTGTGACCAGGCCAACAAACGCGAAGGCCAGGGTTATAAATGTCGCCCATCCATCAACGTTCGCCCCCAATAAATCGGCGGTCCAGAGCAGCAGGCACAGAGCACCAAGCCACACAGTAGCGCGGCCCCATTTCGTGCTGGGACGCATGATTCGTGTCAGCCGGGCCCTGATAGCACTGGATTTGAGTAACTCGATCGCCATACGTGTTATGCCGGGCTCCTCGTAGTATAGGCCAGTCGCATCAAGTGCTGTTTATTTGCGATGATGAGGAAATGCTTTTGAAAGAACAGTCTAGGCTCCTGGAACTGATTGAAAGTGGATTCGCCGCCTTTCGCATCCTGGTGATTGGGGACGTCATGCTGGACCGTTCCATCTGGGGGGATGTGGACCGCATTTCGCCCGAAGCGCCGGTCCCGGTACTGCGTTCGGTGCGCACCACAAACTCGCCCGGCGGGGCAGCCAACGTGGCCATGAACCTTGTTGGCCTCGGTGTGAGGGTTACCCAGGCAGGTTTCTGGGGCGACGACAGCGAGATGCGCCAACTGACGGCGATCCTCACCGCGGCGGGCGTGGATTTCTCCGGGATGATCGTTGCGAGTCACTCGACCATTTCGAAGACCCGGATCGTCTCTCGTCATCAGCAATTGCTGCGGTTGGATGTGGAGAGCGGTGTCCCGCACACTGAGGCGGAGAAACAGGCGTTGCTGGAACGCTCGATTGCTCTGGTCCGAACGGTCGATGCGGTCATTCTTTCCGATTACGCTAAAGGTGCATTGAGCGCGCCGCTTTGCCAGGCGGTCATCGTTCTGGCCCGGGAGCGCGGGATCCCCGTGCTGGTCGATCCCAAAGGTCCAGACTTTACCAAGTACGCCGGCGCCACCACCATCTGCCCTAACTTGCAAGAGCTCGGGCTGGTAGCAGGCATTGCCCCTGGTAATCTGGAGCAGCTGCTGCACGCGGGCCAACAGCTCGTCGCGCAGCTCGGTATCGACTACCTGACCGTCACGATGAGTGAGAAGGGCATTCGCGTTCTTTATGCTGATTCCTTTTTTCATTCTCCGACCCGCGCCCGCGAAGTGTTCGACGTTACCGGCGCCGGCGATACGGTCATTGCCGCCCTGGCTGCCTCGCTGGCGGCCGGTCTCGATCCAGAAACTGCTGTGAACCTGGCCAACATTGCCGCGGGCATCGTAGTCGCCAAGACCGGAACCGCGCCCATTGCTCGCAGCGAGCTGGTGGCGGAGTTCACCAAGTCCACCCAGATGAAAGGCCCGGACAAGATTCTCGACCTCGATCACCTGCTGGTTCGTCTGGCGGAGTGGCGGGCCAACGGCGAGCGCATTGTCTTTACCAACGGTTGTTTTGACATCCTGCATGTGGGTCACATTACGTTGCTCGAACAATGCCGCGAATTTGGCGACAAGGTAGTGATCGGCGTGAACAGCGACGCCTCCGTCAAGGGCCTGAAAGGTCCCTCACGGCCGGTGGTTGGCGAACGGGATCGGGCCCGTGTTCTGGCCGCCCTGGGCTCGACCGATGCGGTCGTCATCTTCGATGAAGCCACTCCTGCCGAGCTGATCCGGCAGGTCCGTCCCGACGTGCTGGTTAAGGGCGGCGACTATACGGCGGCCACCATCGTGGGAGCAGACGAGGTAACCACCTGGGGCGGCCGGGTTGAAATTGTGCCTACCGTGATCGGCGTGAGCACCACCAACACCATCCGCAAAATGACGGCGAACGAGTAGCCCTATTCGTTTAGCTTTATTCGTTTCTTAGGGTCTCCATAGGATCGACGCTCGCGGCTCTGCGTGCTGGAATCCATGCCGCACCCAGAGCCAGCAGGAACATTACCGCGGGCACTGCGCAAAACGTGAGCGGATCGAGCACGCTGACCCCGAAAAGGAAGCTACGCATAAACCGCATCAGTAAAGCGGCCACAATCAATCCAACCGCGGACCCTCCTACGGCCAGCAGCAGGCTCTGTTTTACGATCGCACCCACAATCTGCCAGCGCATCGCACCCAGCGCCAGCCGAATACCGATCTCCCGTGTCCGCCAGCTTACGATGTAGGCAATCAGGCTGTAGACTCCCACACCGCCAATCAAGAGTGCGAGTGCACCAAATGAAAGCAAGAGGATGGCAAGCGATCGTGAAGCCGACACCGATGCTGCCACCACCTCGTTCAGGCTGCGAACGCGGGTCACCGGCACCAGCGGATCGGTTTCCTTCACCACCCTGCGCAACTCGGCCGCCGCTTCAGAGGTGCTCGTGCGCGTGCGTAACAGGACATCCATGACCGGCTGTTCACGGGTGTTCGTCATGGGCAGATAGACCTCATCGGCGAATCCATCCGCGAGACCGCCGCCGTGGGTGTTGCTGACCACGCCCACGACGACAGCCGCCGCGTCGTTATTCCAAACCGCCGGTGCGCTTTCATCAACCACGCTCAGAAGGTGTCTCCCCAGAGGGTTTTGCTGTGGCCATAGCCGTTCCGCCATTTTTTGGTTGATGACCGCCGCGCGACTTGAACCCGATCCGTCTTGAGCGGTCAGCATGCGTCCACGCATCAACCGCATCCCCAGGGTGCGAAAGTAGTCAGGCGAGACGATGCGTGCGGTACCCACCTGAGCGCTCTCGCGCGCATTCCTGGGATGTCCCTCGGCGTCGTAGACGTAGTTGTTGTCCCGCCCGCTTAGGGGCAAGGAATCGGTCAGAGCAATCGAATCAATTCCCGGTATGCCTTGCGCTTTGCCAAGCAGGGTTTGAAAGAATGCATCGCAGCGTCCCTGCTGCTGACACGCCGTCGCATCCAATGAGATCTCTGCGGTAATCACCAGTTCGGATTGAAATCCTGGGTCTACCTTCGACAAGCCGTAGAGACTGTGCAGCAGCAGGCCGGCGGCGGTAATCACCACCACGGACAAACCTATCTGGCCCACTACCAACGCGGAGGACACGCGAAACTGCGATGCCTTGCCGGTTGCGCCGCGGCTGGTTGTGTGCAGCGCCCCTTGCAAATTCGGTGCGGCCATCTTGATTGCCGGGATCAAGCCGAAGAGGAATCCAGTCATCAACGACGCGACCGCGGCGAACAGGAAGACCGGCGCGTGCAGTGATATTTCGTTCAGCCGCGGAGTATCGGGCGGCAGGAGCAGTACTAACCCGCGCAGACTTGCCGCCGCGGCCAGCAAACCGGCCACGCCCGCCAGTGCACCGACCAGGACACTTTCTGATAGCAATTGGCGAATCAGTCTGCCTGAAGTAGCACCAAGTGCCCCACGAAGCGCCATCTCTCGCTCGCGGGCAGCAGCTCTGGCCAGCATCAGGTTGGCCACGTTGGCGCAGGCAATGAGCAGGATGAACCCCACCGAGCTGAACAACAGAAGAAGACGAGGGCGAATGGGGCCGACTTGTGATTCAAGCAGCGGCAGGACGGTTAGATCTGCCGCCCAGGAGTCCGGCATCCGCCAGGGAAACAGCGGCAATAAAGTCGCACGGAGCTGACGCAGTTCGGCCTGCGCCCGCGCCGGGGTCACGCCATCCTTGAGCCGTCCGAATGCACGCAAATCAAAGCTTCGCCAGGGATCGATCGGATCTCCCCCTTTGAAGGCGACTGGAATGACAAACTGAGTATCGGCATAGGGGAACCGCACACCGGCGGGCATGACGCCAATGATGCGCCGCGACACGCCGTCAATGCGGACGGTCTGCCCGATCACATTCGGATCTTGTCCAAACCGCTGCTGCCAGTATCCGTAGCTAAGCACGACGACCAGGTCCTGTCCGGTTTGTTCTTCGTCCCGGGTGAAGAAGCTGCCCACAAGAGGATGAATTCCCAGGGTGTCAAAGGCGTTGGCCATGACTGCGGCGCCAAACACCCGGTCTGAGGAATCGGTCCCGGTTATATTTGACTCCGCATCCGCCCCGAACCCACTGACAGCGGCGAACGAATCAGAATGCTCACCCAAGGCCCGGAGCCAGCCTTTGGGAAAAGGGCTGACGTCGCTCGATTTGATTCCCATGAGCTGGTCCTGGCGCGGAAAGGGCAGCGGGCGCAACATGATCGAGTCGACGAGCGAGAAGATCGCGGTGTTTGCCCCGATCCCGAGTGCCAGCGTCAATACCGCGGTCAACGTAAACCCGGGTGATTTTCGGAGCTGCCGAAACGCGAATTTAAAGTCGTTCATCATTGCGGTTTATTGAGTGCATGCCGTCGGCCACTCGCAAATTGCTGAAAACAAATTATTAATGCGCGGGTGAGTCTCAGGGGTTGTCCACCAGCGAAACCTTTCGTTCGAAAATGAACACTATTTCAGGTTGGAGCTTCCCGAATAAACCAAAGTACCTCCGAAAGTGTGACCCCCGTTTCAGAAAAGCGTCTGGCACTGATAGCCGCTCCCCGAAGCGGTATATGCGGCTGTATACCCTGGTATCAGACGATTTCGGCCGGAGCTCGCTTATCGCGCAGCCGTTCTGAGCCGTGGGAGTTTCCGTTCGTTTAACGGACTAAGCGCGAACGAAGGACAGTTTTACCGCTGTCCGGTGACACACCCGAACCTCGTCAAATCAGCTGATCTAGCATCCCGCCGCGGCGGGATTTTTTGTTGCGTCCCCACTGTGCCTGGCGCAGTAGAAAGCCTCTGCCGTCAACCGCAGTCCCCCAAAGAGCCGCTCTTTCTGGAAGGGCACGGGTTCACCCGTGCCGAAAAGCAAGCCACAGATGAGGGCTTTAGCCCCTGAGGTACGTTTTCAAAGATTCAACCTTACGGAATTGCCCTCGAACTTTTTCTCGCCTTCCCGACTTACCAAACAAACGGAGCCATCAATGCCTAAGAACAACGTCACCGACCCCATCACAGACCAGGAAACAGCCTTTGCCCGCCTGGTCCTCTCTGGAACCATGAACGACCGGCGTGCCGCAGAAGCCGTCGGCCTCAACCCCGACACCGCCGCCTACACCAAAGCCAAGCCTCGTGTCCGCGCCTACATGCTTGAGCATCGCGCCGCCGTGCAGCAACAGCTCGTCGAGCAGGATACCGAAGAACTGCGCCGGTTCAGCCTGAGCCGCGACCAAGTCCTCGCCCGCCTCTGGGAAATCGCCAACCTGGACCCCGAAATTACCCGCGGCAGCGCTTCCGCTCAGGTCAAGGCCCTCTCCATGATTGTCGCCATCGAAGGCCTGATCCCCTCTGGAACCACCAAAGACCGACGCGCTCTCTCCCCCCACAAACCCGCCCCTCCGCCCGTTAACGCGGAAACCTATACCCCCGCCTGGCATACCCGGCAGCACGAGAAAAACATGGAACCCCAGCCGTCCCCGGCCCCTAGCCAGCAAGAAGCCACCTCTGAACCAACGCTTGACCTTAGCGAGTCAGCCTTCATTGCTCGCCCTTTGAACCCCTCGCAAACGACCTCATCGCTGCCTCGGATCCCCATCGACTATTTTGCTCTCGACACCAGAGTCCCCTTCTCCATACCAGGGACCCAGCGCCGCTGAGCTTCTAAATGAAAAGAGAAACTTTACCTTGCCGCTGCGACCATCGCCGGCAATGCCTCAGGCAAATGCCTCAAAGGACGAAAAGGATCGAATTTTATCGAATTTTACGAAAACGAAGACCTCGTCTCCAGCCCTGAACCAGGACAGCGGCGGCAGCACTCAGCAGCGAGACGGCAGTGACCAGCCTCAGAGCTCGCTTTGTGTGATGAAGGTCGGGCTGCTCGAACTCCGCTCCCAGCAGCGGCGCTTCCATGGTTTCGCCGGCGTAAGAGTTCACGCCGCCCAGGCGGACGCGCAATGCGCCGGCCATCGCGCTTTCAGGCTGGCCCGCATTGGGACTCTTGTGCTTGTTTCCATCGCGCCGCCAAATTTGTAAGGCTGATTTGCTCTCCACGCCTGCAGAGGCCACGATCGCCAGCGCTGTCAGGCGCGAAGGAATGTAGTTGGCTGCGTCATCCAGCCGGGCGGCCACTTTACCAAAATAGAAGTAGCGTTGGTCGGTGTGGCCGATCATGGAATCCAGTGTGTTCGCGGCCTTGTAAGCCATGGCTAGCGGGACACCACCGGCGGCCATGTAGAACAAGGGAGCCACAATGCCATCGCAGGCGCTCTCGGCCAGGGTCTCGATGAGAGCGCGATGAACTTCCGTCTCACTGAGGGCATGGGTATCACGGCCAACGATTCTTGCTAAACGCTCCCGGGCGTAGGGCAGGTTTGGTGTTTCGAGTGCCCTAATGACTGCAAGACTCTCATCGATAAGATTGCGAGTCGCAAGGCAGGTCCAGGCCAGCAGGATCCCCGCGCCCCATTTGACCGCCTTGGCAGTGCCGAAGTACGACAGGCCGACGATTGCTACGGTCAGTGTGGCGCCCGCAACCAACTCCTCCCGTGCGCTTTGACCCTCGCTGCGGAGCAGTGATTCCGCGATTTGGGCGGAACGTCCGATTAGCCGTACAGGATGTGGGAACCACTCCGGGTCGCCGGCAATCCAATCGAGCAGACAGGCGGCGGCAATGGTATTCATTCGTACTCCAGTTCGGCCCAGGAAAAAATTTGCCGCATGTCGAGCGATGTGCTCACCTGGCTGGCGAGACGGTCTAGAGACTCTTCCCTCTGTGCCCGCCATGGATTGAGCACCGATGGAGAAGACAGGCGGTGAAAACTTCTGGCCGCGTGTAGGAGCTCATGGCGGAAAGTGTCGTCATCAAAGATGCCGTGCAGGTAGGTGCCGAGGACACGCCGGTCAGTGCTGATGCATCCGTCCAACTCACCATTCTCCAGAGTGGCGAAGGGCTCTGCCTGATCCAGATACGAAGTCTTTCCGACATGGATCTCATATCCCGCAATCTGGTACTGTCGCAGTTGCTGTTTAAAAAGAGAAGCGTGCTGGATGGTGCCGGAAGAAAGCCGCGTGACTTTTTCCGTCTGCATCGTCGTGCTGATGGGCAAAAGGCCGAGCCCTGGAACGCAGCCCTGGCGCTCAATGCCTTCTGGATCGGCAATCTCACGCCCCAGCATTTGCATTCCTCCGCAGATACCCACGATTAGACCTGGGAAAAGGCGCAGGGCTTGATCGAAGCCGGCTGACAACATCCACTCCAGGTCGCTCATGGTCTCTTTGCTCCCGGGCAAAACGACTACGTCTGCATTGGTTAGTAGCTGGGCCGATCGGCAGAACAGCAAATCGACCGAAGGTTCGGCGCGCAGTGAGTCAAAGTCGGTGAAGTTGGAGAATGACGGCAAAGCCACCACTGCGATACGGAGGCGGCGGTCGCGAGCTTTGTCGATCGCCTCCCAGCCGGTTTGCGCGAGGGGTGGCAGACCGACACTGTCCTCCTCTTCGAGAGCCAGACCCGGCAGGTAAGGAACTACGCCCAGGCACGGTTTTCTCAGACGGGCTTCCATCATGTGGACACCTGGTTGGAGGAGGCTGAGATCGCCGCGGAATTTGTTAATGCAGAAACCGCGGATACGATCGCGCTCTGGTGGATCCAGGAGTTCGACAGTGCCGAGAAGGGAAGCGAAGACTCCCCCGCGATCGATGTCTCCTACCAACAAGCAAGCGGCATCTGCCATGTCGGCCATGCGCATGTTCACGATGTCATGCTGTTTGAGATTGATCTCAGCTGGAGAACCGGCTCCTTCCAAAACGATCACTTGATACTTCGAGGCAAGCGTTTGATAGCTTTCGCGCACCATGGGCATCAGCTCTTCCACGCGTCGCTGATGATAGTCGGCGGCGGAAATCTGTCCCCAGATTTTGCCTCGGACTACTACCTGGGAGGTGCAGTCGCCGGACGGTTTGATGAGGATGGGATTCATGTGAACCGACGCTGGGATGCCGGCCGCTTCGGCTTGCAGCGCCTGGGCGCGGCCGATCTCGAGGCCCTCAATGGTTGCGGCTGAGTTCAATGACATGTTCTGGGATTTGTAGGGAGCGACGCTGTACCCGCACTGCGCAAAGATGCGGCATAGGGCTGCCGTCAGCAGAGATTTGCCAACATGAGAGCCGGTTCCAAGAACCATGATGGCGCGGGCCTGGCTCATTTCGCTCCCCGATTCTTACTTCTACAGAAAAACATTTCCATGAGGCGTCCGCTGAACCGCAGATCTCTCCACTTCGCTGCGCTTCGGTCGAGATGACAAAGGGGAGGGCGGTGCTTCCAAAGAGAGTAGTTGCTGAACAAGAGCCGTTTCTGTCAGTGGGAAAAGTAGCGTTTCCATTGAAACAGTCGCTGAATCGAAGCTTCGTTTCCTTAACTGCTGCTACGGGCCATAACACTCCTCCCCTTTGTCATCTCGACCGGAGCGAAGCGTAGTGGAGAGATCTGCGGTTCAGCGAACCCCTCATGGAAATGTTTTTATCTCTACCAGGCTCGCGACCATTTCGGACCGGCCTTCGCTCCATCGCGAAGACGCGCATCAATGCCGGCATTCAGCTCAATCAATCGCCCGAAGAGCCAAATGAGATCAGAGAGGCGATTGAGATAAGCCAACACTTCCGGCTTTACCTCCTGCCCGCTCTCAGCCAGGCGCACCGCGTTGCGCTCGGCACGCCGGCAAACGGTGCGAGCGATTTCATACGCAGCAGATTCCGTGTACGCACCGGGCAAAGACCAATCCGCAAGAATTCCTTCGGTGGCTTCGATCTGATAAACCAACTGCGTCAGAAACTCGACGTCTTCCGCAGTGATGTAAACCTGTGGTTTTTTGCTTTCGGGAGGTGTTGCCAACGCCGAACCAAGCCGGAAGAGCGTCTTTTGGATCTGCTCCGTCCAACCGGCGATCTCTGCATTCTTACAAATGCTTCGGGCAAAGCCCAGCACGGTATTCAATTCGTCTACCGAACCATAAGCTTCGACCCGCAGGTCCGCTTTCGAAATTCGGATGCCACCTGCCAGACCGGTTTGTCCTGCATCTCCATGCTTGGTTGCAATACTCATTTGCTTTCTCCTTCATATCGAACTACGCAGCAATACTGCTGGGTTTCTTGCCAGGCCCGGGAGTCGGAATAGCCGCACAAGTGGCGTAAGACGACACGCAAGACGCCTCCATGCGTAACCACCGCAATAGCGCCGGGACTGCGATCCATAAGATGATTCACTTCCGTGAGCACGCGGCGCTCGAAGTCTTCAAAGCTTTCCCCGGAAGGTGTAGGCAGGTTGGGATACGACTTCATCCACTTCTGCGCATACTCAGGATCCAACTGCTCAGCCTCTTCCCAACTGAGGCCTTCCCAGTCTCCGAAATTAATCTCGCGCAGCGCCGGTCGCAGGACCTGGGGAATCTTTCTAGCCGCCACGATCGCGTCCGCAGTGCTGGTTGCACGGCGCAGATCACTGCTATAAACCGTATCCAGCATCTCCTTTGCAAGCAGCCGAGATAATCTCGTAAGCTGCGCCCGCCCCTGTGCGCTCAGATCAGGGTCGGAGTGGCCACAATAACGGCCCGCCATCCCCGTCTCCGCATGACGAATGAAGAGCACCCGGCTCATGCTTGCCACACTCCGCAAAGATACACGGCAATCTCCGTCAACTGATTGGTGGCGCCGAAACAGTCTCCCGTGACACCGCCAAACTTTCGCATGTAGAACCAGCTCGAGAGCAGGGGCACAACGATCGCCGCCAGCACAGGAGCAATGGCGGCTTTACGAAGAGTCACCGCCACGGTGGCAATCGTGAAAACGGACCCGGCGATCAGCGAAGCAACCGAGGTCAAGCGCGCAATCCGCGCCCCCTGTCCTTCACTTTCGCGCGCCGGCGGAAGGTAGTAACTGAGGGGCAGCATGGACCAGCGGCACAGCACATGAGCCGAGACCAAGTAAGCGATGAAGTGCTCGAGGGGGAGTCCGGCTAGCAGCACGGCGCGGCTCAGCAGCGAAAGCACCAGCGCGGAAGCGCCGTAGCTGCCGATCCGGTGGTCATGAAGAATCGCCAGCCGCTGTTCCCGGCTCCATCCGCCCATACTATCGGCGACATCGGCGAGACCGTCCTCATGCAGACAACCGGTGATCAGCACCAGGTACACCAACACGGCGAGAGCTGAGACCGGGCGGCCCAGATGAGGCGCAAGCAGCTTCTCGATCAGCCCCGCGCCTAGCCCAATGACCAGGCCGACGAGCGGAAAATACTTGACGGCGCGCGCCAGGCCATCAGGGGCAAAACCCGTCTCCGGTACGGGCAGCCGGGTGAGGAACTGGAAAGCTACCGCGATGTCCACCGCAAAGCGCGGGGCGCGCAAGCTCATTCCGTCGCCCCGCTGATGCCCGCTGAAGTGAAGGTTGCCATCTCCTGGTAGAGGCGCATCGCCGCTTCCAGAATGGGCATAGCCAAAACCGCACCGGTGCCTTCACCCAGGCGCATATCCAGATCAAGAATGGGCTCCAATTCAAGATGGGCCAACAGCACCCGATGGCCAGGTTCCTGCGAGCGGTGTCCAGCAAATAAGTAGGGCCGCACGCTGGATTCCAGGCCGCAGGCGATGGCGGCGGCTGCGGTGGAAATAAATCCGTCTGCGACGATGGCGATCTTACGCTGCGCGGCGCCCAGTATCAGCCCAGTCATGGCAGCAATCTCAAGCCCACCCCCACGGCGAAGAACTTCCCGCGGGTTTGTCATCTCTGGAAAATGCCGGCTCACCACGGATTCCACGACGCGGCATTTATGCGCATACGCTTCGCTCTCGACGCCCGTTCCTTTGCCGGTGACCAGGTTAGCCGGCAGGCCGGTAAGCGCGGCAGTCATGACGCTGGCTGCGGTGGTGTTGCCGATGCCCATCTCGCCCACCGCGATCAGGTTTTTGGATTGAGCATATGCGGTTTCGGCCAGCGCCTGACCAGCCGCGAGCGCCGAGTCGAGTTCTTCTTCGCTCATGGCCGCTTCTCGCAGCATGTTGCGGCTGCCCCGGCGAACTTTACGTTGGATCAGCCCGGCATGGCCGCTAAGCTCGGCATCCACACCAACGTCCACAACGTTCACTTCTACCTGGTTCAGCCGCGCAAGCACATTGATGGCCGCGCCCCCGGCAAGAAAATTGAGCACCATCTGCTGCGTCACTTGCGACGGATAGGCACTCACTCCCTCTGCCGTAATGCCATGATCGGCAGCAAACACGTAGACCGATTTGCTCAAGGTAGCCGGAAACCGCCCTTCACAGATCGCGAACCATTGCGCAGCCAGATCTTCCAGCCGTCCCAGACTCCCCAGGGGTTTGGTAAGCGAGTCAAGGTGGGCCCTGGCCTCAGTCAGATAAGCAATCGTCGCGATATTCATCGGGCCTCTTTGCGGTAGAGTTCGGCACGCTCAATCAACAGCGGGTGCCGGTCTGGAGGACACTGAAAGGCGCGCTCCAGTAGGGATGGCTTAAGGATCTGCTCCGGGGTGCCGCTGACCAGCGGCTGATTCATCTCCTTTGGGCTGAGCAGAAGTACGGTGGAGAAGTTCTTATCCACCAGGTGCAGATCGTGCATAGAGGCAAGGATGGTGATCCCCTCGTCACGGAGGAAATGCAACAGATCGATCAACTCCACCTGCCTGCCGATATCCAGGTTCTGGGTTGGCTCATCGAGCAGCAGCAAGCGGGGTTGCTGGGCCAAACCCAGCGCAATTTTCACCCGCTGGCGCTCGCCTCCGCTCAGTTCGTTGAAGACACGATCGCGCAGGCTGGACACATCTGCCAGGTCGAGGGCTCGATCGACGGCGATCCTATCGCTGCGTCCCGGCCCGCGCAGCATCCCGATATAGGGGGTTCGGCCCTGTTCCACCACCTGCTGCACGGTGAAGGCAAACGGCAGTTCCAGTTGCTGGGGCACCAACGCGACGGTGCGCGCGACCTCTTTGATCGGGATCGTCTCCATGGGGCGCTCGCGCAAGCGGATCTGCCCACTTACTGGGCGTAGAACCCCGGCAGCAATACGCAACAGTGTCGTTTTTCCTACTCCATTGGTACCGATGAGGGCGCTGCAGCTGCCCTCTTCCAGTTGGAACGTCGTCTGGCGCAGCACGCTGTTCCCTTGGTAATCGAAATGAACGTCGTCGAGGCGTAGCAGGCTGCTCATACGGTATAGTTCCGCTTCATCTTGCGCAGCAGATAAAGGAAGAAGGGGCCGCCAACGAAAGCCATCAGAACGCCCACCGGAAGCTCGGACGGGGCGAAGATGGTACGCGCCAGGGTATCGGCAAGCATGAGGAAAATGGCTCCGGCCAGCGCTGTGACCGGCAGCAGCCGTACGTGATCGGGGCCCATCATGAGCCGCGCGACGTGAGGCACGATCAAGCCGGCGAAGAAGATCACGCCGCCCAGCGAGACAGCCACGGCGGTCATCAGTGAGCCAATCAAGATAATTGCTACCCTTGCGAACTCAACATTGATCCCGAGCTGTTGGGCGTACTCATCCCCCAGGACGAGTGTGTTCAGCGTCCGCATGAGAGGTAGCGCCGCCAGGATGCCCACGACGAGCAGAGCTGCACTGACGGCTAATGATGTCCAGCCAGGTATGCCGATTACGCCATGGAGCCAGGCGGCGAGCACCTGGTTTCCGATGCCGTTGCCGGTCCGATCAAAAAGCTCGAAGAAATAGCTTGAATTCATAAAAATGGTGCTGATGGCAAAGCCGGCCAACAGAAGGGTCACCACGTTGGTCTTGCCTCCCGATCGGGCCAGGGAATACACCAGCGCCATGGTCGCCGCCGAGCCGGCGAAGGCCAGCAGTGCAGTAGCGCTGAAGCCGAGGACTGACCACTGGGAAAGGAAGGTGATACCCAGGGACGCGCCAAAGGTCGCCCCTCCTGAAGATCCGATGACGTACGGGTCGGCAATAGGATTGCGAAAGAGCCCTTGAAATAACAGGCCGGAGAGAGCCAACGCCGACCCCACGACGCCGGAGGCTAACACCCGGGGCAGGCGGAGGTGAAACAGGATAAGCCGCTCCGTTTCGCTGAGCGGTCTATGCCAGAACATGGCGGCAAAAATGGCGCGGGGGGAAATGTGGACTGCGCCGGTTCCGAGCGAGATCACGGTCATAAGCCCTAGCCCAGCGATGAGCAAAAGGTTCAGAACCAGGGGCCCGAGTGTGCGTCTTCGAGGCCCTCCAACCGCGGGAGCGTGGGTGGTGGCTACCGTGGCTATTTCAATCGCCAAGATTCTCCTCCAAAGCTGATCTTCACGCCGGCGCGAACCGTGAAGGGAAGCGCGGGATAGCCGAACTCTTCGCTGTAATGCTCGCTCAACAGATTCTGCATGTCGACGTAGGTCGTAAACGATCGTGTCACCTGGTAACCACCCCCGAGTTCAAGGCGTTGGTACGCGCCGTCAAGGTTGCGGTTGGGCAGCAGGAGGCTGTTGCCAAACTCCGAGTCGGTGAGAAAGTCGCTATCATCCCGCCGGCCAACCAGGGTACCGGTAAATGCTCCATACCACTTGGATTGATTATAAGTAAGGCCGAAATAGCCGGAGTGGGGAGCGCGATTGAACGGTCGTGCCCCGACCAAAGGAGAAAAGGCGCCGATCGCTATGTTGGGGAAATTGGGGTTGTAAGTGGGCAGAGACTCACTGGAAAAGGACTGTTGTACCAGCGCATCAAGGTAGGTGTAGCCACCGCGGGCAAAGAGATGACTTCCGATCTTGTACTCGGTGGTCACCTCGGCTCCCTGGGCGCGGAAAGCCTGGGAGTTAACCGCTGCTCCAAACTCGACCGCAGGATCGCTGGCGGCGGGCAGACCGAGGGCGATCAGCGCCGACTGCGGAACGAATTCCACACCGTTGGTGAATTCGTTGTGAAAGTAAGTCAAGGTGATGCGGGCGCGGCCGTTCCAGAGCTGTTGATCGATGCCTCCATCGAAAGTGCGGGAAGTTTCCGGGCCGATTGGAGACACGTGATACTGCTGGATCAGCTCGCTGCCGTTCGGCAATGCATCGAGGGTGTCGAACAGAGAAATGCTCTGATAATAGATACTGGGCTCTTTGATGCCCTTGCCGAAGCTGAAATTCAGCTTGGTTCCGCTCAGCCATCTGGCGTTGCTGGGGCGGAACAGATAGTAGGCGAGGGAAGCGCGAGGCGTAGCGGCGAAACCAAAGAGACCATTATCTTCGAGCCCGCTGCCCACTGTGTAATAGAGACGGTTCCACAGGTCGCCCGCAAGTTGAACGGTGTAGCTGTAGTTGCCGCGCTCGATGGCGGTCGGCGTCCCCCCTGAGGTGAGCGTTGAGCCGCGTTCGTCTTCATATTTGAACGCGCCCAGGGCTACGATATGCGCGTTGATCCGGTAATCAGTCTGGGCATATACAAAATCTCGCTTACTGGGGGCGAAATAGTAGTTTGGATAGGTTGATCCGTAACTCGCACCATATTGAAAGATCGCCTGGCCGCTTACACTATAGCCATTCGCTCCTTGGATGTTGACCGGGGCGCCCAGATAGACGTCCTCTTCCGGGTTGTAAATTCCGGTCGCAGCGAAGTCAGTGTAGTTGTAGTGCAGGCGCAACCCGCCGTAGCGAATCTGGTTGTGCCATTTTTCCGTGCTCTGGTTGTTCCAGGCGCCGCTGTAATAACTGTCCTGTTCTTTAACATTTGCCTCTTCAGGGATGCCGTAAAGCAGGGTGGCATTGGGCTGATCGGAGGTCACGTTGATTTTCCGTAGGGTAAAACGCAGATCGTTGGCGGTATTCGGCGTCCAGCCAAAATTGCCCGCGTAGGTCACATTGTGAAAGGCATCGAAGGGTAGACTGTTGCGCGTGTCCGTGCGCGCCAGGGCGGAGTAGTAGTCGAAATGACGAAAGGTGCCGCCAAGCGTGCCCACCTGGCGAAAGGTGTTGAAATTGCCCCCATCGCCGGAATAGGTCAGCAAGGGAAGCAGAGTACTGCCGCGAGCGGTGGTAAGGCTCACCACTCCTGCCAGGGCATCGGAGCCGTAGAGCGCGCTATTCGGCTCCCGCAAAACCTCGATCTTATCGATGCCAACCGCATCGATATTGGCAAACTCTACCGCTCCGCCGATATCGTCGGCTGGAACTCCATCGATCAGCACCTTATTGGCGTTGGTGTTGCCGCCGCGAATCGACAAGCCGGTGGTGCCTCCGACCTGCCCCGTCTGCGTGAGTTGAGCGCCGGGAATCAGGCGCAGCGGATCCTGTATTTCGGGAGCATAGCGGTATTGATCCGCGTTTAACACGCTCACCGGAGCGCCTACCTGGGCTTCGGGAGTAGGCGTTCCGGTGGCGGTTACGGTCACTTGTTGGGTTAAGGTCTGCGTCGAGAGGGTAATATCCACCTGGGCCTGGGCCGTGGCCGAAACGAAGACAGAATTGCTGGTAGTGGACTGAAACGTTGGCGCGGCAGCTCGGACCTGGTAATGAGCGGTCTTCGCAAGATGAAAGGCGTAGTTGCCGTTGGCATCCGTGACGGTGCTTTGAACCACGGTCGTGCCGTCGAGTAACTCCACCGTCGCCGAAACAACCACTGCGCCCAACGGGTCTGTTACCGTTCCGTGCACACTGCCGCCCTCTGCGCCAAGCGCCGTCAACGGCGCGAGCAGCAGAGCCAACATCGCGAACCACCAGCGGAAAATCAAAAAGTCGAACATGTCTTACCCCCCTCGGGTTGTAAAGCAAGGCCGTTCTCCTGACTTACGCGTCAACAAACCCGTGGCTGCCTTCCCGGGAACTCATCCCAGTGGCGTTGATAATCCTTGCCTGGTTCTCTGCGCTTACAGTTACGGGGTAGTGGCGGATTTGCACCGCCTTCTCGTCACCTTGCTGTGCTTATGCATCTGTCTCTATTTTGGGTGCTCCACAGGTCGCGCGTTTGCGAGATGTGGGACAGTACCCCGTCTTGCTACGGATGAAATTCCCGAGCTATTTCCTCCAACGCATCGATGGCGACCGGACTCGGTTCCTGTATGCCACTATCGACGTAATAAACCTTGCCTGTCTGGATCGCCGGCAAACTGCTCCAACCGGGCCGCTTCTGCAACATATCCACCGAGATCTTTCCTCCGCGGATGAGCACCAAGGCGTCCGGCGCCCGGGTGATCACGGTTTCCATGCTGACTTCCGGCCAATCAGGCAGCAGGTCGTCGGTTACCGACTTGGCGCCCGCGGTCTCGATAATCTCGCTGATGAACGCATGCTTGCCAATCGTAAGGATGGGGTCATACCACACGGGAACCAATACTCGAAGCGCTGGCTTACCAGCAGCGTGCGTTCTGACGGCTTCGATACGCCGAGTAAGGCTGGCGTTGAGAGCTGCCGCCTGCGGCACCCGGTTGAGTGCTTCGCCTACGCTGTCGACGGAACGCAGAATCCCTGAGAGACCATGCGGGTCGACGAGATACACAGGGACGCCTACGTTCTGCAACTGGGCCGCGGTTTCCGTGGCTCCCGGTATGCTCATGCCCAGCACCAGGTCGGGATGAAAGGAGAGAATGGTTTCGATCGAGGGCTTTACCAGGCCACCAATACTCGGCTTCTTCAGGGCTTCGGGAGGATGCGTGGTGTAGTCGCTGACCGCGACCACATCATCCCCGGACCCAAGTGCGAACACCGTATCAGTAATGCTGGGCACCAGGCAGACCACTCGATGCGGATGGTCGGGTACAGTGACTGTCCGGCCGGTTTCATCCGTGAGCACGCGGCTGGCCTGCGCGGCGACGGCGGCCGCCAGCAGGACCAACAACAGCAGAGCTCTGCTCATGACGCTACCGCTCCCTTAAGCACCAACGGCAAGCCGGCGACCAGCAAAAGCACGTCGGACGCGACCCGGGCCACGCGCTGGTTCATCTCCCCCAACAGGTCGCGGAAACGCCGGCCGGAGGCATACTCCGGCACCACGCCCATTCCAACTTCATTCGAGACCAGAACCACTGAGCAGGGGGGCGACTGCAGGGCAAGGCAGAGGGCATCGATCGAGGCTGGTTCATCGCTGCCGGCCTCGAGCAGGTTGGCGGCAAAAAAGGTGAGGCAATCGACGATTAACAGGTCACAGGCAGGACCGTGATGGACGATGGCCTCCGCCAGTGCGAGGGGCTCCTCAACAGTGTGCCAATGTTGTGGACGGTTGTGGCGGTGGAGATCAATTTTGCGCCGCATCTCGTCATCGCCGGCCCGGGCCGTGGCCACAAACATCACTCGTTCGGCGTGTTGGCCAAGCTGCTGTGCGTAGTGGCTTTTACCGCTGCGTGCACCTCCCAGCAAGAGGGTCACCGTGTTACTGCGGTTTGACTGCATGCATCGCCTCTTGCGCAGAGCGAAGCCCTGGCGGGAAGCGGGATCTAATAAGAAGGCAGCGTCCTCGCTGAGGAGCAAACAACGTCAGCGAAGTTGCTTTCCAGCTCTCCCATCGAAGCTGAAACGGCCCTGGTAGGCATCTGGCCGGTCTCCTGACTTACGCTTCCGCGAGCTTGAACAGCCTTCCCAGGATTTATATCCCAGTGGCTAGAGCAAATTGGTTCAAACTCTCAGCGCTTACAGTTACGGGGTAGTGGCGGATTCGCACCGCCTTCCCGAACACCAGATTGCTCAAAGATAGCTCGCCAGTCGCGGTGCGTCAATGGTGATCAGATCGTCATGACAGGAGGGTCGATGGTCCTGCGGTCCACCAACCCGATTGCATCCAGATTCTCTGCCGAGGCAAGAGTCGCCACGCGCTTGGGGGAAGGGTCAGAGCACCGCCGGCCGCTTCACAGATCTTTGAGCAGCCAGCGGACGGACCTCTTCTGAATTTCTATGTATTGAGGATTCCACATAGCATGGATCGTATGGCCGACTGCGGTGAATACCACTCGGCCTTGGCCGAAGTCATAGGCCCAGCCTGATATCGACCTGGTCCCCAGATCTTCGAACCTGAGGCCATCGATATTCTCCGCCTCAAGGATGATGTGCTTTGGATCCTTGTCATAAGTCACGTAATGCTGCTCATCGTTCACCATGAAGGAGCTCATGCCCGCCGTGATCGGAT